>OIXU01000010.1_pt1 | contig 51122 bp, 56 predicted proteins | sample 1587921 | NCBI WGS metagenome assembly OIXU01 (sample SAMN03283238) | human gut metagenome | biome: human-associated habitat; material: feces | host: Homo sapiens | place: Peru | collected 2012
CGCATAAAGCATGTCGTCTTTTATGCAGTCTATGAAAAAATTCTTTGAGAGGTAAGAATGTCTTCTGCTTCTTTTTTTTGAGGTTTTCTTTGTTTTTTCAGTTTTTTCCGCAGTTTTTGCTTTTGCGGTTGCTTTTGTTTCTTCAGACATGATTTTCCTGACCTGTTCTTGTAATTTCAGAAATCACTAAATCAGCCATTTCTTCTGTCATATCGGGCCACAGAGGAATTGAAATTGTCTGGCTGTAGCGTTTTGCCGCTTCCGGAAAATTTTCCGCCGTAAAATCCGGGTAGAGCGTTTTCCAGTAAGTAAAGTAGAATAAAGGAATAAAATGAACGGAAATTCCTATTCCTGCCTCCTGAAGTTTTTTTGCAAATTCATTGCGGTTTATTTTTAGTTTTTCCGGAACAATCCTTATAAGGTAAAGATGCCATGCGTTTCCCTGGCCGTCCGGCGGAGTCTGGATAAAATCAAGCCGGCTGAACGCTTCGTTGTATTTTTTTACGATTTTTATTCGTCTTTCGTAGAAATCTTCTGCCCGTTTCAGCTGTTGTACTCCGATAGCCGCAAGAATGTCCGGCAGGTTGAATTTGAATCCAGGGGCAATAATGTCGTATTCCCAGCTCGCGCGCGGAGAAGTGTAGCGGTCCCATGTTGTCCTGTCCATTCCGTGCAGTCGCATTACCGTCATTCTTTCTGCAATTTTCTTGTCGCGTGTGCAGACCATTCCGCCTTCCGCGGTTGTTATTGTCTTTGTAACGTAAAATGAAAAAACTCCGGCATCGCCGATTGTGCCTGCGTAGCCGATTTTTGTAGGGCTTGGAAAAGCATGCGCCGCATCTTCTATGACTTTTACTCCATATTTTTTTGCAATCCGGCATATTTCTTTCATATTGCAAAGGTTTCCTGCGATATGAACCGGAACAATAGCCTTTACGTTTTTCCCTTCCGGAGAAATAAGGATTTTTTCAACTTTTTCCGGGTCTATGTTGTATGATTCTTTTTCTATGTCAGCAAAATATACGTCCGCGCCAAGATGCCGTGCGCACGCCGCCGTTGAAACGAACGTGTACGGAGTTGTTATGACCGCAGTTCCCGGTCCGACACCGCACGCTTCCATTGCAAGAATCATTCCGCTTGTATTGCTGTTCACGGCAAGGCTTTGCACAGGTTCTGCCGAAAGCCCAAGCTCTTTTCGCCCGTCAAGCATTTCAGGCTTGGAATTCATTATTTCAGAAAATTTTTTTTCAAATTCAAGCGCGTATTTTCCTGTTGTAAGCCAGCCGGAATTTAGAACTTCCAGAACGGCTCTTTTTTCTTCTTCTGAAATTGAAGGACGCGAAAAAGGAACTTTCAGTGAATCTGCATCAGACATATTTTCTCCCATAAAAATCTTGAGTTAGTACGTAAAACTGCCAAGTTTTTACAAAACTTGCGGCGAGCCACGGATGCCTCCCATAAAAATCAGCCGGCCGCTGTTTCTTCATTTCTGTTTTTTTCTGAACAGCCGTCATAGAATTCTTTTAATGATGGAAATTCGGAGCATAAAACAGATAAAAGATATTTTTTGTTTCTATATAATGCCGCGTTTTCTGGTGAATTTTCCTGCAACAGGCAGACTGGCAGCAGTTTTTTCAAAAGACTTGCAAGGCGTTCAGGTTCAAATTCAAGATTTTTTAGTTTTAGGATTTTCGCGTATTCAGTTTTTGCGGGTTCTTCCTCTTTTAGCCAGAGCGGTTCGACCGCGCGTTCTCCCCTGCGTTTTCCTATTATTTTTATTTCAATGTCTTTTTCCGGTTCTAGACCGCTGAATTTTATTATTTGCCTGGCAAGGTCGATTATCTTTATTGGTTCGCCCATATCCAGAAGGTACGATTCGCTGTTTTTTCCTACACCGCCTGTTTTAAGAACAAGGGAGCAGGCTTCGGGAATTGTCATAAAATATCGTTCCATATCTTCCGATGTAACGGTCACAGGTCCGCCGTTTTTTATTTGCTCCATAAAAAGCGGAAGAATTGATCCGCGGCTTCCAAGGACATTTCCGAAGCGCACGAACATAAATTTTTTTTCGCTTTTTTCATTGTTTTTGCTGCCTGGGCAGCCTTCGCCTGTGCAAAAAGATGTTTCAGAAGCCTTTTTTGCCGCATCAAGGACAAGTTTTTCGCAAATCATTTTTGAAACTCCGTAAACGCTTACGGGTTCAACCGCCTTGTCTGTGGAAATAAGCACAAAACGTTGCACGTTATATTTCAAGGATGCGTCCAGAAGATTTTTTGTGCCGAAAACGTTGTTTGCAATTGCCGCTACAGGATTTTCTTCCATAAGCGGAACGTGCTTGTACGCCGCGCAATGAAACACAACATCGCATTTTGTCTGGTTTATTATGTAATCAGTGTAGTTTCTGTCTGTCATGTCGCCGATGATTGGCACGATGGACGCTTTTTCGCCGACTCCTTCCGACTGAAGAAGACGCAGCTCGCGGTCAATCTGATAAATTGAATTTTCACCGTGTCCGAAAAGATAAAGGCGTTCCGCTCCGCCGCTTAAAAGCTGCCGGCATATTTCAGAACCGATTGAGCCGCCTGCACCGGTTATAAGAACTCTTTTGCCGCGGAGATACTCAAGGCTTTCCTTTAGGGAAATTGTTACCGGCGTTCTTCCCAAAATATCAAGCGGGTCTATTTCGCGCGTCTGGACAAGATGCGCAGAGCCTGTTACAACCTGGCTTATTCCCGGAAGAATCCTTATGTTTTTGAAACCGCAGTTTTTAAGAATTTCATAGATTCCGCGGATTTTTTCAACAGGCGCAGAGGGAATCGCGATAATTGCCTCATCCTGCGATTTGCAGCGAAGGACAGCGGCGATGTTTTCTATCGGTCCAAGGACAGGAATTCCTTCTATCTGAGTTCCAGTCAGTTTCGGGTCATCGTCAAGAAACGCGCTTACTTTTCCGAAAATCTTTTTTCTTTTTATATCATCGGCAATTGTCTGTCCGGCAAAACCTGCGCCGATTATGTAAAGATTTTTTTCATTCTTCAAAGACATAGTTTAATTCCCACTAAAAATAATTCTATCACAACTAAATCAAAGTAAAAAGATATGATTGTGCTAAACTTGGATTTCTATTTAGACGATATTTTAAAAGAGAAACAAAAACAGAGTGGGGTGTTCTATGGGGAAAAAAAATCTGATGGCCGCGTTTGTTATGACTGCCGCTGTTGCCGCAAGCTTTGCAAAAAGCCTGTCTTTTCAGATTCTTCAAAAAAATGACAGTTTGAACAATGTCTGCGAATCCGCTCTTGCGGTTGAAGACGAAATTTTGAATTATTTTTTTGAGAACGGATATATTGTTTCAAATGTTCCGGCCGAGGTTTCTAAAAATGATGCGCAGGACTTGAAACTTTATAACGATGCTTATAATGAAGCCGTGAGCGGAACAGTTGATGAGTTTTGCTTTATAAAACTTTATTTTATCGGAGACGAAAAGGCGAACGGCAAGGTTTCTTTAGGAAATATGAAAAAAATAAGCTGGAAGCTTGTTGCCGTAAAAACTGGAAATATTCTGGAAGAGTCTTCTTCAGAAATAAAAGCTGGAATCAGTCAGAATGAGGCTGCGAACGTGCGTAATTTTGCGTCGGAATTTGCGCTTCACATTCAAAAAGTTATCAAACAGAAGTCATAAGGCAGGAAAATATGAAAAAATTATTTGTTGTGATTTTAAGCGTGCTTTTATCCGGAACGATTTTTACATCTTTCAGTCCGTCTTTGGATGGTCGCGCTGTAGTTGCTCCCGAAGGCGCTATGCCGAAAGGGGTTTTTGCAAAAACCGTTGGTTATCTGCCAGGTGATTCAATCAGCGTTACAAGTCTTTCTGCAAAAAAAACGGTGGATATACTTGTAATCGGCTCAATTGATTCTTCTGAAGGTGTGGCGATTTTGCTTTCCCCTGAGGCTGCGGAACTTTTGGGGCTTTCCAAGGATGCGAACAATGTTGTGAAAATCACAAAACGCTCCGGACAGCTTGACGAGGCGGTCGCCGGAACAGCAGTTATTGGCGGCAAGGTTGAAAATGATGAGTCTGATTTTGAGCCGGAAGAAATCGTCTCCGAATCTGAGAACACCGCTGGAACGGAAGAAGATTCTGATTCTGTTGAAGAAATTTCCGCAGAAAAAGCGGAAGGCGAAGAAAAAGACGATTATGCGGAAGAGACTGTCGAGCCTGAGCCGGTGGAATCTGTTGAAGCCGAGGAAAATCCTGCTCCGGAAACAGAAACTGAACCGGAAGTTATTGACGAGGCGGTGCCGCATGATTCTGAAGACCTTGAAAATTCCGCCGCCGAATCTTCTGAGGAAGCGGTTCCTTCTGAACCATTGGAATCTGCGGAAGAAATTCCTGAAGAAAAAGTTCCTTCAAAGGAAGATTCCGTAGAACCTGAAAAAATAGATGCGACAGATGCGCCGGAAGAAGACGGGCTTTCTGAAAATTCCGGTGAAATTCCTGTTCCTGTTGAAGAATGTCCTGAAGAAGTTGAGCCGGATGAAAAACTTGAGCCGGCGGAAGGCGATGAGCTTTCAGAATCTGTGGAAAAAATTGAAGCGACCGACGAGCCGGCCGCAGAAGAGCCAGAGCCTGAGAAAGAGTCGGTTTCTGTTGATGGCGATGTGGTTTCAGAAGCTCCGTTTGAGGAAGAATCTGTCAGCGCTGATGAATTGCCGGAAATGAATGCTGAAAACTCAGAGCCGGTTGAAAATGAAAGACCGGAGGCCGAGCCGCTTTCTGAAGAAAATTCAGAAGAAAGTTATGAGCCGATTGTGCTTGTTCCTGCAGAATCAAATCCGCCGGAATCTACCGGAAAGCCAGATGAGGTTTCTAAAAATGAAGTTTCCGCAAAACCTGCTGAGAATGTCGAAAATAAAGAGAAAGAAAGAGCCTCTGAAGGTAAAAAGCCTGGCGCTTCAAAAAAATCTCTTGAAAAATACAAGGTTTCAAGCCTGAAAGAGCTTGAAAGCGGCAAGTATTACATTCAGATTGCGGTTCTTGCTGATGAGAACAACCTGAAGAATACAGTTTCCAAGTTTGAAAAGCAGTATCCTGTAACCTTGGTTCCTCTTGCAAGCGGAAAGGCGACTCAGGTTATGATTGGTCCTTTAGGCATGGATGAATACGGCGCGGTTTTGAACAGATTTAAGAAGTCTGGCTATAAGGACGCGTTCCTTCGTAAAATAAAATAAATAGCCTGAATTTCGAGTTTTTTGTAAAAAGAATAAAAGCGCAGGCAGATTTGCAATTTGTGAAGATTTTTGGCGATTGAATTAATTAAAGTGCGGAGCACCCGGATTAATACAAGCGTAGCGCGAGCCAAATCCATCTGAGCAAATTGGAAATATGCCGAGAGCGTTCTTTCATAATTTGCAGAAAAAACTCGAAATTAAGGCTAAATTGATTTTATGTTGCAAAAAACGCTCTTTCGGGGGCGTTTTTTTATTATTTTTATTGCGTTTTATGCAATATAAAAATGAAAAAATAACTTCGGCGCAAACATTGAAAAATCATTTTTCTAGTGGTAAGGTTAAATGGAAAAATAAAAGTCGCACCTCTGAGCGCGAACAATAGTGAGGTTATGCAATGGGAAAGAAGAATCTTGACTGGAGTAATTTGCCGTTTGGCTACATGAAGACAGACAGGCGGTTTGTTTCAAATTTTAAAGACGGCGCCTGGGATAGCGGTAAACTTACAAAAGACAATATCGTAAAAATCAATGAATGCGCAGGTGTCCTTCAGTATGCGCAGACTTGTTTTGAAGGGCTTAAGGCATATACAACAAAAGACGGAAGGGTTGTTTGTTTCCGTCCTGATTTGAACGCGGCAAGAATGAAAAGTTCCTGCGAGCGGCTTGAAATGCCTGTTTTCCCGGAAGACAGATTTGTCCAGGCTGTAAAAGATACTGTAAAGGCAAACATCAGCTGGGTTCCGCCATTTGGCTCAGGAGCGACGCTTTACATCCGTCCTTATATGTTCGGCTCAAACGCGGTAATCGGTGTAAAACCTGCAGATGAATATCAGTTCAGAATTCTTGTGACTCCTGTTGGCCCTTACTTTAAAGGCGGTGTAAAGCCGATTACTGTCAGAATTTCTGATTTGGACAGAGCCGCGCCGCACGGTACTGGCGACATCAAGGCCGGACTTAACTATGCGATGAGCCTGTACAATATTGTTGATGCCCACAAGAACGGTTTTGCGGAAAATATTTATACTGATCCTGCTACTCATACTTATATTGAAGAAACCGGCGGCGCAAATATTCTTTTTGTAACAAAGGACGGAAAACTTGTTACTCCAAAATCAAATTCAATTCTTCCTTCTATTACAAGACGTTCTCTGGTTCAGGTTGCAAAAGATTATCTTAATATCGAGGTTGAAGAGCGCGCTGTAAACAAGAATGAGCTTGCGGATTTTGCGGAAGTCGGTCTTTGCGGAACAGCGGCGGTAATCAGCCCGATTGGAAAAATCGTTGACCACGGCAGCGAAATCAATGTTCCTGCAGGAATGGAAAAAATCGGACCTGTTCTTGGCAAGCTTCGTGATACGCTTACAGGAATCCAGATGGGCGAAATCAATGCTCCGGAAGGATGGGTTGTTGAAATAAAATAAAACGAAAGAATAATTTGTTTTGCTTCATTGCAAAATCCTGAGAAATTCAAGAAGGCAAGTATTGGTTGTCAACTCTTGCCTTTTTGCTTCTCGCTTATTCAATTTATTTCTTCAGAAAAGAACTCAACATTTGGGCTATTTATTATGTTTCTTTTTTAGACAATCAAAATCATAACTCTCTTCATTTTTTCGAGTATAGTTATTACAACTTTATAAATACCTTGTTTTTTTATACTTCTATCTACTTTTTGTAGTTTTATATGATATTATTGAGGGGGGGGGTAAGAGAAAACTTCGCACCGTTTATTTTTATTCATAACGGTGCGAAGGAAAAAATTATTCAGTAACTTTCAGATTTTCACTGAATCCAACAGAATATGTGCCGTCTGCCAAAGGTCTAGTTTTTATGGCAATCACATATTTTTCACCTGCTGTAAGATTGTCAGGAACATAGGCTTCCAGCGTTTTTGGAAGATTCCTTGTTACAGCGCATTTGAGCCATTTTGTTTCGTCGGTTTCTACAGGACCATCTTCTATAACCGGGCAGAAATACAAGCCGCAGTCAGCTCCTTCAAGTTTTAGCCTGCTTCCTGTAATGCTAACAAGTTTTCCTGGCTTTACAGTTTTTTCTTCAATTCCCTCCCAAAGACACTTGACTTTGCTTATAAGCGGAGCGGAATCTGCATAGACAATTTTATCTATCTCCAACTTTCCGACCGATTCAAGCAGAGGTTTTGAAGGTGTAAATTTCACCGTAAGAGAAGAAATCTCGCTTGCTGTCTTTGGAGCGATTTTCATTCCTCCTGAAAGCGCGATGTAAAGCGTTCCTAAATCCAGCAGGTTTACAGATTTTGCACTTGATAGATTTGAAAGAATTCCTGCCTTTAGATCCTTTGCGAACTTTTTCAGCTCATACTCATCGTAGGCGGGATTTTTTTCACAAATCTCCGTTATAAGATTGTCAATGTTCACTGTATTCCGTGAAACACGACCCACGAATGTTTCTGTTTCCTCATAGACAAGCTTGCGGATTGAAACACTGATTTTGTTTGTGGAGTTTTTGAACTCCGATGCAATAGTAGCCATAGCCACCTCGAAAGCCATACTTTCTGATAAAACTCAAAAAGTATGGTATAATGATTAAAAAGACTGCAACGCAGCCTGCAAGACGTTTTTGTTTGTCTTACAGAAACAAAGATACAGTTGATTATAAAAAGAAGTTGGCCACCACTGGCCGTCGTTGACCACCATTGGCCAAATGAATAAAAAAGGAGAGCAGTTGGATTTTTCTGAATTTTCTAAAATTTTATATTCTTATATTGGTTCAGGAGATGAATATCCTAAATTTGTGCTGGAACTTTTGAGTCTTGTATGTTCTGATGATGATGGATTTTTTTGCAATCAAAACAATCCGTTCTTGAAAATGAACACAAGTACATTGAACGGATATTTTCGCGGTTCAAAAAAAATAAGCGAGAAAAACGCAGGCTTTATAAAGTCAAATTTTGATTCAACGCAATTTATAGACAAGATAGATTCTTTATCAGTTGACTTGAAAACAAATTTGGTCAAAGAATTAGGCGTTGAAGATATTGATATAAAAGAACTTCCTGAAAAATGTGCTGATATATTTCTTCAAATCATCTCAGATATTGCATCAGGAAAAAATCAAAAAAAAGTTTCTTTGAATACAAACTCCGGGCAAAAAGACTTGGAGCAAAAATACGGATTAAGCCTTCTGCAGGAATGTAACAGTTTGTGTCCGCTGCCGGAGTGTTCAAAGCCTCTCTATGTTAAAAAAGATGAGGAAAAACAGCCGTACTTTCAGATTATACAGATAAATCCGCAGAAACCTTACGACAGGCTTTATAATTTGCTTGCAGTCTGCCCGGAATGTGCCTCAAAACTCAATATGCAAAAAACTGAACATGATATTTTAAGGCTTGCTGAAATCAAGCGGCGTGTGCAGAGAAACGAAGAGGTTTCGGAACTTGCAGCTGAAGAAAAAATCGAGCAGGACATAACAGCGTTAATAGAAAAAATCACAAATGCTGAAAGCACAAGACTTAGCGAACTGAATTATAGCCCGGTTGAGCTTAAGAAAAAATTCCTTTCGTCAGAACATCAGCTGGAAGATGAGATAAAGCCGCGTGTTGTAAAATATTTTAATTTCATAAACGAGCTTCTAAAGCAGAAAGTTGAAAAAGAAAATTTCAACGAGACAAAATTCCGAAAGGCAGTAAAGCATATTTATGAAAACCTAGAAACCGAAGAATTTGAAAAAACTCAAATCTTTGAGGCGATTTCAGAACGTTTTTATAATATGTCAAAAAACAGCCATATTGCCTGCCAGATTCTTGCAAGCTATTTTGTCCAGTCCTGCGAAATTTTTAGGGAGGTAGAACAATGAAACTCCCTTCAAAAATATTCACATATAAAGAAAGCTGCCTTTCAAAACTTGTGCCGATTCTAAAATCCTTGGAAGAAAAGGGTTGTAGACCTAACGTCCTTTATAAGAAAAACAAAAAGATGTTAAAAAATACAAGCGATTTTACAGACTGTCTCTTAGTTCTTTTTGTGCTTGGAAAAATAAAATTTAACCCGAAATCGGAGGAGATAGAATTATGCTGAAATTCATTGAATGTGAAAAATTTATAGAGAATGGAGTTCTACGCAGAAAAATTGAATTTTTTTCGGGACTGAATATTTGCCTTGGCGAGGACAATGCTGAAAATTCAATCGGAAAAAGCACTTTTTTGTTTGCTATTGATTTTTGCTTCGGTGGAGACAGTTATTGCTCGCAAAAGGAACTGTTAAAAGAAGTCGGAAATCATAAAATAAATTTCTGTCTTGAATTTGACAATGAGCCATATTATTTTTCACGCTCAACAGAAAATTCTAAAGAAGTTGCTTTCTGCGATGAAAATTTCAATATAATAAAAAAAATTAGTGATGTTGACTTTAAGGATTTCCTGCTTGAAAAATATAATCTAGCAGAAACAGGTTTGTCATTCAGGCAGGCCGTAACATCATTTATTCGAATCTTTGGAAAGGAATCGAGCGAAATCAAAAATATTGTCGGCGTTGAAGGGCATAACGGCGGAAAAACAGGAATCTTGCGGAATCTTATAAAGCTGTTTGAAGAATATGATGAAGTAAAATCTCTTGAAGAAAAAGCGGCCGCAATTCAATCTGAACAAAATGAATTTACATCTGTTGAAAAATCAAAAATCGTAAAAAACGGAAAGATAAAAAATCTGTCTCAGCTGAAAGAATCAGAAATCAGAGTTGACCAGTTAAAGAATGAGCTTTTGCAAATTGCCGAGGCAAACAAAATACAGACAGAAACTGTTGATGCTCAGCGGGCAGCACAGGCGGCAGAACTTGAAAGACAAATTACGGTTTTAAAAAGAAACAGGACAAAACTTTTGAATGAAAAAACAATTCTGGAAGCAAATCTTGGTTCTGAAACTAAAATTCAAAAAGAAAATCTTGACGAGCTTAAATCGTTTTTCCATGATGTAAACATTCCGCATATTGAAGAAATACAGAATTTCCATAACCGGATTACAAAAATCCTAAAAAAAGAGACAGAGGAAGAACTTTTAAAGCTTGAAGATAAAATATCCGAAATCGAAAAAAGTTTGATAGAAGCGACGCAGGAACTTACAGAGCTTAGCGTTCCTGTTTCAATTCCAAAAAAAGTTCTTGAGCAATACGCCGCGGTTTCAATCCAAAAAAAAGAGCTAGAAGGACAGATTGTTTTTTATAGAAATTCCAAGCAGATTTCAAGCCGCTTAAAAGAAACGAAAATTGAACTTGACGATAAAAAACTTTCAATCCTTGAAGAAATTGTTTCAAAAATCAACCTGAAGCTGGAGGAGCTTAGCGGCAAGGTAAACGGCAATGACAGTTATGCGCCTTGCCTCAATTTAAATTCTGCGTCAAACTACAATTTTTATGCTCCAAAAGATGGCGGCGCGGGAACCGCCTACTTGAGCATGATTTTGTATGACCTTGCGATTCTTGAGCTTGCAAAACTTCCGTTTGTGATTCACGACTCGATTTTGTTCAAAAATTTGAGCGATAGCCGTGTCATAAAAGTTTTTGAGGAATACGAAAATTCCAGAAAGCAGATTTTTGTCTCGTTCGACAAGAAAAATTCATACGAAAGCGATGCTCTAAAGAAAACAATCGAAAAACATAGGGTCATAGAACTTTATGCCGGCGGCGGAGAACTGTTCGGACGCTCCTGGGCAAAAAAGAAAATTTCTAACTGATATGCGGCCCAGTTACCTTGGTAGTTGCACCGCATTTATTATGGAAGCTGTGGCACAACTAGCTGGGAAGTTGTGATGCAAGTAGCTAGGAAAACCTCTCATAAAATCTGTGTAAATAGCAGGGATTTCAAAAATTCTTTAGATGTGCTATAAATTTGGTTATACGTATGCGTAATTCCTTTTAATCTTTTTGCAGTAATTAAATTATGCGTTCTTTATAATTTTTTCTAAAATTAAAAATTTAGGCTAAATAGCCAAAATTACCAACTTTATAAAACAAGAGGTATTGCAAAATGTCCGGAGAGAACAGAACACTTACGCCGGTCTGGATAGCCTATGTTGACGGACTGAGGCTTGGCACAGGCTACGAGGGCGCGCTAAGAAGAATCTATATACATGACAGCCTGGACTCTGCGGGAACTGCGAGCCTGCTGTTCGATATTTCATCCGCAGACTTTGGCAAGGACTGCGCATTTGCAATAGGAAGCGAGGTCTCGATACACCTTGGCTACAAGGACGATGTGCAGGAGGTCTTTGCCGGCGAGGTTACAGGATTCGCGCCGCGGCTTGATGAATACAGCGCGCCTCTGACGGAGGTAAAAATACATTCAAAGCTCCGCAGGCTAAATAAGGGAACAAGATACATATCGTTTGAGCACAAGACGCCGACAGATATAATCAGGGATATAGTGCAAGGATACAATCTGAATGCCGACGTGGAGAATTTCGGGCCGGAATACAATTATATCGAGCAGAAAAATTTCACGGACTATGGCTACATCATGTACCTGGCGGGCAAATACGGAAAGTCAGTCTACTGCCACGGAGACACGGTCTATGTAAAGACTGAGATAACGCCGACAGACGATAACGTGGTTCTTGAGTATGGAAAGTCCATGGTTTCCGCAAGGACAAGAACAGACCTTGCAGGCCAACTATCAGCGGTAACCGCTACAGGATGGGACATTATGAAATGCGGTGGCTTCACTGCGACCGCAACAATGAAAGACTTGCCACTGAAAATCGGAGGAGAATATTGCTGGGAGGACAATGCAAAAGGCTATGATCCCCATAAGGTCGAGCAGCTCAGTTCCGGCAGTTTTACGGACGAGAAAGACGCCCTTGAGGTGGCGAAAAGCGTCCTGCTAGGCAGGTCAATGCAGTTCCAGAGTTGCGACGCAAAGACTGAAGGCAGCAGCCGTATAAGACCCGGCAACAGGCTCACGGTGAAATATCTTGGAAAGCAAAGCGACGGCGAGTATCTTGTCCAGTCAGTGGAGCACAGCTTCAGCGTTCAGAATGGATACTTTACAACGTGCCACTTAATCAGGAACTTCTGCGAAACCGGCAGCAATAACAGGAACATCAGCGCAATCGACAGGGAACGGGTAGACAGCCAGAGCGCAGAATCAGAGGCAAGCATAGCCTCAGCAGGCAGCGGAAATCAGACAGAAACGCAGGCCGACACAGAAGAAAGCAACGTAGAAGAAAAGAACCCTACAATCACAAATCCCCACTGGGAAAATGCGGACGGCAAGACACTTACAAAAGCCCTGGTCGGCGCTGAAGTTTACCTTTGCGCTGATGTAACAGACATAGCCGACGGTGCAAGCGCAAAAATCAAAATCGTTGAGAAAGACAACGACGGCAACGATGACTTTGTTACAAAGTTGAGCACGTCTGTAAATGACGGAAAAATCCGTTGCAAGTGGAAAGTCATATACACAGAGGACAATGACGACACAGACAGCCAGCAGGAACTAGAAGAAAAAGGCTACACCCTGCCCGAATACGCATTCACTGTAGACTGCGATGGTACAGAGAGCGAGGAAAGCAGGCAACTAGATGTTATGGGATGGATAAAAAAACAACTAAAAGATATAAAAACAGGAACTATATTATCAAACACGAAATACACAATCTATTTACTCGATGGCAGTGAAATAAAAGGAATTTCGGACAATGATGGAATTTTGTACTTGGATAATTTAAAAATTGGAAAATATTTTATTTCAATAGGAGTCTAATAGATGAGCAGCTATAAAGTTAATGTAAGAAAAGAATATATAAAATATAAAAACGGAATATGGTATTTAGCATCCGAAATATTAAAACAAAATAATATTGAGAATACGGGAACAAATCAATATAAATTGTATGTATGGATAAAAAAGGAAAATAAATTAAAGGATTCAGAAAATTTTTTACATAGAAGATATATAATAATTCCTGCTGAAAAATCAGATATAGTGAAAATTATTTTTTGGGAAATACTGCAAAATGAATTTGATGTTAATTCGATTGATTTTGAAACATATACAAATATTTATGCAGTTGCTACTGCAACCAAAAAGGAAGGAAAAACTATATATGGCAATTTTAAGATTTTTAATGTAGAAACAAATGAAAAAATAGAAGCAACTTTTATGTCTGGTGGACAAATAAAAGGAAAATCTGTTCCATTCTTTGAAGGAATTCCGTTTGGTGTTTATGATGTCTTATTGCCAAATTCAGATGGGCATTTTCGCCTTGAAGCAAGAGATGATTGTTACGGAGATGATAAAGTCTCTAATACTGGAAAATCTCAATTACGTTTACATGAAAAGGGTTCTGGAACTACTGTTGGATGTATCTCAATTCTCGAAAATGATAAATGGAGAAAAATTGCAACTATGATTAATGAGGCAAAAAGTATAGGCGTAACAGTAAAATCTTTGAGCCGAAACCCATTTAAAAGAGGAGAGCCTGAAGAAAATACAAAATTGGCTATTTTGATTGTTGAAAATGGAATTAAGAATGATGAAGATTAGAAATTATATTCAATTACGATTAATAAATATTGCACTATTAATCTCAGCATTAATAGCTGACTATCTTTTTTGCAGTATTCTTGATAAACGGTTCGAGTTATGTCTTATTTTTGGTTTATTTGCTTTATCAATATTTTTTACAAGTTATTGCATGATTTTTTGCTATTTAAATATTTTATTCTCAAATCTTTTTACACTATTGATATTTTTCATTTCACGTATGTTTTTTAAAAATTCTTTTTTTAAAGAAGATTTAATTTATTTATTTATTTTTACTTTAATTATTTTTATTATATCTTTGCCAATTAAAAACAAAATAAAATATACTGAAACGACTTGTATTGTTTTTGATTTTATAATCTTATTTATAGGAATAAGTTTTTATATTGGTCTAAGTTTATATACAAACTTTAGGCTATTAAAATTCTATCGTTTTTATTCTATATTATTTATTCAGAGTTTTCTTGTCTATCCAATTATTTTTATTCTAAAAAAAATTTCATTAAAATGTTCAAAAATTTAGAAGACATTCTCATAAAGAAAGCTGTAATCGCGACAGGACGGGACATTATGAAAGCTGGAAATTAGAAGATTGTAATTCCTTAAAGAAAAGTTGATATTTTTGAGATTGCATAAATGACTATTATGAAGAGAAGATTTTTTATAATTCTGAATCTATTATTCTTAATGAGTAAGATAGTTTCTGATTCTCCAAAGCAAAATGCAGAATTAGAATTTTCATTTGAATTAGAAAATAATAAAATTATAAAGGTTTATATTTATAATTCTTCAAATTCTTTTTCAAAAAACTTAAAATTTTATGAACAAAAAAACAAAGATTCTTTATTTTACATAGGTTCAATGGAATCTATCTCATTAGCAGAAGGACAATTTGGAGAAGGCTTCCAAGAAATTTATCAAAGTGATAACTTTCTTGTGATTCAACAAAGTTTTGGAGATGGAAAATATCTTATACTGTCGAGATTATATTTCATGTATGGAAAAAAAAGGATAAGATTAGTAAAATATTCAGAGCAACAGATTGATAGATTCTCTGAAAATAAAAATTTTACAGAAATTGAATATAGGATGTCTAAGAATATTTTCATAAATAATATTACTAGTGATTTTGTTTATGAATTGCATAAATCTCTAGCAAGAGGTAAGGGGAAGATATAAAATCAGGAAAACTGATGGAAAACTCGTTTGTCTATCAGATTAGAGTATCAAAATATGAAAGCGATTATAGAATTCCATCCAGACACCTTTGCGCTGATGTAACGGACATAGCCGACTGTGCAAGCGCAAAAATAAAGATTGTAGAAAAAGACAACGACGGCAATGATGATTTTTCTTTTTATTCAATAAGCATAAAAAATGACCTTGAAAAATTTCACTGGTTGTTTTCTTTGAGAATTGAAAATTGCTCCGAGAGTTCTAGTTCTCTTTTTTTATCCTGATTTTCATGGATTCGTTTTATTTGTTTTAACCAAGTAAGTCTTTCTTTTCCCGTCATTTTCATAATCTCTGATCTGGGCCAATGAAAATAATAGGCTAAGTCCGCCGCCTCTTCAAAAATTTCATTTTGAGGGCGGCTTATGCTTCCCCCAGTTGATTAAATTCTCCGAAAAATTCAGTTTGGCAATTTGGACATTTTAGTGGGATTTTCTTTATTACCTGATGATTAATTTCATGCATGAAATCAACTAAAAAGGCAAAATCTATAGGACTTAATTTTTCAATGGTTCCTCTATTAATGCTGCGTTCTGCCCCAAGTGAAGTGATTACTTTAGACAGCAAAACAACATAAAAAGCGCCGGAGTTTTTCTTTACTGTTCCATCTCTTTCAATTTCAACTAAATCCTTAACTTTTATGAGCCTCATGGTGCCAGTTACTTTATGAGTCCCTTCGGTTTTTATTCCTATTCCTTTTGGAAGTGTAAATCTAAATTCATTTCTGATATGCATATTCTATAACTCCAATTTTGAGAATCTATTATCAGAATTTCTTATGTTTTCAAACGCCTCATCTGGAGAGAGAGATGCTATCTCCTGATTTTTAGGCAAGGAATCCTTTTCAAAATTTTCGTCCGTGTTTGTCAGAAGAATTCTTCTGTCTCCAGCCTGAATATAAACTAAGTCAGCTTCTGTAGAGAATAAATCCAGCTCATGAAAATTGTATTGTTTTTTCATGTCCAATATCAATTGGGCAAAAGTTTTATATTGAGCTACAGAAGTTTCAGGATTCTGATTGTTCTTTGAGACGTTGCTTGATAACAGGATTGATAGAGTGTCTTTTAGGGTTTCTGAATCCATCTTGTCTATGGATGACCGGATTTCTTCCTCTTTATTCATTTAAAGCCTCTTTAAGGAATTCGCATGATTCTTTTTTGTTTTTTATTGGTAAATAATTTGGATTTGAGAAGCGGGCAAGACCGTTTGTGTTGTAAGACTCGCAGTCATCAGTAATCTCTCCATTGCAGTTTATAAATGAGCAATTTTTTAGCAAGGCGCCTCTTAGGGGAAATCCTTTGAAATGACAGTTATAAAAAATAATATCTGATAATTCTGAGCATGAAAAGCCATTCATGCCAGAACTTTCTGAAATTGAAAAACTACAATTAATAAAACTGACGGATTCTGATTTTGAATATACAGCCTCTATGTCCTTGAAAAGACAATTATTGAAAATTGTATTATTCAGTTGCGCTCTCTGCAATGTGCAGTTCTCTATTGTCTGATTATCAACCCGTGAATTTAAAATTCTTAGCTTTATTAAGCTTATTCCAGAAAACTTTGCTGTCTTAATCCTGCAGTTCTTAAAGAATGAGTTGATTAGGCTGCTTCTAAAAAACGAGCATTTTGACATATCGACATTAGCAAAGATGCTTGAGTTGCAATTAGTATTGCTGATGTCGATATTCGTCCATTCGGTGTCTTTTTGTTCTAGAAAATCCAAGTCAGAATTAAGAATGCAGGAGTCCCTGAAAACTTTATCAGAAGCATAGGAGTTTAATAGTTCTTTGTTGCAATGATTAAAGGTGTTCATTTCTATTTATCCTAAATTTCAAGTTTTAGAGAAATTAAAAAAACGCGTAATTTAATTATCACAAAAAAGATTAAAAGGTTACGCGTATGTATAATCAAATTTATAACACATTTAAAGAATTTTTGAAATCCCTAAAAGCAGACATGGTTAGTTGTTTTCCTTTATTCTCTTTTTTCAAAAATTGATATAGGCTTATTTCTGCTCCTGCTGAATGTTTGTGCCATCGTCATCTTTGGTGTATATGTTGCTCTCTTTTTATTGTCTGTAAAGTGTCTTCTTGCTCCAAGGGTATTTTTTTATATATACATTTTCAAAATTTGCATCATTAGAAAAATCTGCATAGATGCGAAAAAAGTATAAATCTTTTGAATATATAATTAAAGGTTCTTTTGTAAGAGTACATAAATTAATATCTTTTTCTTTTGTTTGCTGCTCAAGAAATTTTTTTGAAATCTTTTCTGAATATTTTATGTTGCTTATTTTTCCACCAATCGAAATACAAGATATATCCTTTAAACAAAATAATGGAAATAAGAATTTAACATTTCTTTTACCCATATTATAAAACGTTTTTCCTCCTTTAAGATATTCAAGCATCTGCTTTACAGTTGGCTCTCCTTCTTGATTATATCCATCGATAAATTCTAGCACATACCCATATTCAATTATTGAATCTGTCTCTGCTGAAATTTCAACATGTGGCAATAAAATAAAAAAAAGATAAATAATAATACCAAATACAACTAAATACTTTCTTTTATTAATTTTCATAAAACAGTTACTCCTGTTTTGGAAGTATCGAAATATTTGTGTAATAATCTTGAATTTCCTATTGTCGGCAAAGACTCGAGCTCATCCAATAAAACTTGATAATTCAAACTTTCTATTTGATTTGAATATTTTTTATATAAACCGATTCCAAGTTTCATAGTAATTTTATCAGCTGGATCATCTCCTGAAAAATTTAAATTCATAGCATTAGAACCAAACTGCTGAACCTCAGAACCAAATAGCAAGAACTTATCTGAAAAGCCACAATATCTACCAACGAAACCATAATGAATGTTTGACCATACATCTAAAAAATAGTCATGATATTGATATTTATGATAAGACAATTGAGAAAACTTCAATTGTTTGTTTTTTCCTAAAAAGGGGCGATCTTTCACTGCTATTATGCCAAATCTTTCTTGTATTTTTTTCTTATGATCCCAAGGTTTATTTGTATTCACCATGCTAATCCACTTTGTGATTCCGATTCCTTCTACGGATATTGGATCTGGAAGTGATGCTAAACCATTTTTATTATAGTACTTTCTTATATATTTTTCATAATCTAAACAATCTGCTATATAACTCGCTTCTTTGCTTTTTACATTAGTTTTTATTTCTTCAACAATGTATTTTGCAACTTCAATAGCCCCGTCAACTTCGTGGTCGCATTCCATTAAATCAAAATATTCTGAAGCTTTTTTATTCAGTCTTAATTTTTTGCAAAATATCTGTAAAACATCAATTTTAGAGGATGGAACTTTTACTTTGGAGTTTCTTTGTATGAAATCATTTTTTATTACAAGACCGTTGTTATTCTTTAGCCAGCACATTACCACATATTGGTTGCCTCCTGTATTTTTTATTCCGTATTTCTTTAATATTTCTGCAGCGAAATACCAAACACCAGTTTTATTAACTACAATTTCATCTTTTACTTTTATATCAGACATAATCTATTCTCCAAATTCTATATAGTATTCACCATGCTTCAAATCTTTTTCATAGACAAAGCCATCTGAATCGGTAGTACCTTTTTTTATTGTGTCATCTGATAGATAAATCGTATATTTTCTATTGGCTATCAGCTTCCCAGTTCTTCTATCCCTAAATTGTGTCTTAATCCATCCCATAATATCCAGCTGTCCGCTTTCTTCGCTCTTTGTTCCGCCGCACTCTACAGTGAATGCGTATTCCGGCATGGTATAGCCTTTTTCCTCCATTTCTTTCTGGCTGTCTGTGTCGTCATTGTCCTCTGTGTAGACGACTTTCCACTTGCAGAGGATTTTTCCTTCCTGCACAGCCGTGCTCAGCTCCGCGACAAAATCATCGTTGCCGTCGTTGTCCTTCTCAACGACTTTGATTGTTGCTGTCGCTCTGTCGGCTATGTCCGTTACATCGGCGCAAAGATACACCTCATCGCCGACCAGGGCTTTCGTTATCGTCTGATTGTCCGCATTTTCCCAGCGCGGGTTTGAAATTTTCGGGCTCTTCTCTTCTACGTTGCTTTCTTCTGTGTCGTTCTGACTTTCTGCCTGGTTTCCGCTTGCAGAGGTTGCCATTGCGGTCTCTTCCTGTGCATTTGAGCCCTGGCTGTCTATCCGCTCCCTGTCGACTGCGCTTATGCTTCTGTCTTTATTGCTTGCTCCGCAGAAGTTCCTTTTCAGATGGCACGTTGTGAAGTATCCTTCCTGGACACTGAGGCTGTGCTCCACTGACTGGACAAGATACTCGCCGTCGCTGTGCCTTCCAAGGTATTTCACCGTGAGCCTGTTGCCCGGCCTTATGCGGCTGTTGCCTTCCGTCTTTGCCTCGCAGCTCTGGAACTGCAATGACCTGCCAAGAAGAACGCTCCTTGCCACTTCCATGGCGTCCTTCTCGTCTGTGAAACTGCTGGAGCTGAGCTGCCAGACCTTATGGGAATCATAGCCTTTCGCATTGTCCTCCCAGCAATATTCTCCGCCGATTTTCAGAGGCACATCCTTCATCGTTGCTGTCGCCGTAAAGCCAGAGCATTTCCTCATGTTCCATCCTGTCGCTGTTACCGCGGAAAGCTGCGCGGCAAGGTCTGTCTTTGTCCTTGCACTGATTATCGTTTTGCCACGCTCAAGGACCACATCATCGTCTGTCGGCGTTATCTCTGTCTTTACATGGACAGTGTTTCCTTGGCAGTAGACTGTCTTTCCATATTTTCCCGCCAAGTACATGATGTAGCCATAGTCCGTGTAGCTAGCCTGCTCAATGTAATTGCGCTTTCTGATCAGCAATTTTATTTACCATCCACCTTCAAGGAATTTTACTTCTTCTTTGCTAATGAAAATCCTGCATATCAGGCAATCTGAATTCATTTCCAAATCCGGGAAGAATCCGTCGTTGTTCCAAAACCACGGCATTCTTCCGCATTCTTCATAGAAAAAAAATCCGATTTCATCATAAGAGTTGTGATTTTTATAATAATCTTTGCAATAATCCAAAAGTTTGGCTTTTAACTTTTTTTTCGAAAGAAAAGATCCTTTAATTAAATAGTATTTAAGAAAATGTGTTTTTTCCCCATAATAGCTACTAGATTCGTAAATTTTCAAATCTCTTAGAGTTATTTTGTCTAAATAAATAATATCTTCTTTAGATACGGTTTTATTCCCTTTGTATATAATGTCTGGTCGCTCGAAAGTTATTTGTAGTTGACAAAATAAAATGAAAACTGGAAATATAATAATAAAAGCAATAAATGTAAAAAAAAATAAATATTCCTTTTTACTCTTCAATTTTTAACTCCAGATTTTCTTCGTAAATTGCATGGCTCACAAACGCTTTACAACCTGTATTGCATTCACTTAAATGCTGCAAAATATACCATCCTTGAAATCCTGAACGTAAAACTGGAATTTTACTTAATATTCTTTTTTAGTTTCTCGGGAATATCAGAAAATACTTCAACAGCAGGTTTTGATATTTCTATTTTCCCGTTGTCGTAAGAAATTTTGACATAAAAGACAGAATCATACAGGGCTAAATCTAAATCAAAATACTCAAGCATATATTCACCAGAATCCTCTTCTTCAGGAATGTCCATATTATACAGCTCAACCAGCTGCATAGCTGAATATACTTCGTGAATCTTGAACTTACATTTCAAGCCATTTCCATCCCATATAAATGCTTCATATTCATAATGAGAGGAACTATTTCTGATATTTCCATAAATATATTTTTCAGATTCATCGATTTGAGGATTTGGAATATCTTTAAACAAACTACAGTTTTCAAACTTCTGCTTTTTAACATCCCACAGAAAACAATCTTTATAAACAACACCTTGATTTCCATAGCTTCCAAGGTAAATCAAAATGTCATCAAAACCATCAAAATTTACATCAGTTATTTCGAAAGGTTCTTCAACATAAATTGAGTTTCCAAAATATTCTTCAGGATAATGATATTCGATTTTTTGTATAACTTTCTTATCTTTTATGATATTTAATTTCAGCAATGAGCCGTTTGTATTTTTGTCTTGTAAAACTGTTACGTTTCCTTGACCATAGCATAATATATCAAGAAAAAATATAAAAATGAGAAAAGAAAATTTATTTATGATGTTCGGCATATTTCCATAACTCCTTAATCCATTTTGTTATAAATGGTTTATAATGTCCTTTAAATTCTATTTAAGTATTGTAATTCTTGCTCAGTTAAATCGTTACAAATTATAACTTTTGAAAAGTCATATTCAGAATTATGTTTATATATGCTATAGCATCCTTCAATTACTATTTCATTCTTTGTAAAATTTATTGTGGTTGTATTTGTTGTAATTGATTGCTCAAAAAATGAAAACTTTTCATTTTTTTGATATACATTTTTTGTATTATTTATTGTTTTTAGATTATAGTTAATACCACTAAAATTTTCATTTATGCAATAAAAATTAATTAACATTAGATTATTATTTTTATCGTAATTATATCTACATTCATGTTGAAACTTAAAATCAGAAGTTGGGCTTTGAACTTCAAAATGACCTTCTAGAATTTTATATTTTTCATTGTTAGTTATCAGGTCAAAAGGAATATCACAGATATAACTGTCTATTAAATAATATGGTGTTGATTTTAAAAGACATAATATGGAATCTATATTCATTTCATCAATATTATATTTTCCTATAGTGTTTGAATATAATTGATTATAACTGTTACTTTCTAATAAATACAAATCTTTATTAATTGTTATTGTATTATTTTCTTTAAAACATAATTCATATAAAGAGCAGAGTGATTGATCCTTTATTACTTGTAGGATAATAGAATCTGAATATTCTAGCAATTGTAATTCAATTTCTTTATATATCTTATTATTTTCTTCAGAAAACTTTTTTATTGTATTTTTATTTTTTAAGTAGTAATTAACTGTTTTAATACTATTTGTTTCATGTTCATTTTTCTCCGAATAATATGTTGTAATCTTATATCCATTTTGTGAAAAAATATAATTACATAAAAAACAAATAAATATAGAAAATATTATTTTTTTCATTTTTAATCCTCAGATGTTGTTCTTGTTGTTACAACCTTCCAAAAAATACTATCTCCTGCACAAAGAGTAGCTGTAATACCTTTAGTTGCTTTAGTTCCATCTTTATTTTTTGCATCTGTTAGATAATAGAAGTCATCGTTTTTATTTCGATTATTTTTATCTGTAAAGACTTCTGCTGGACAGTTATATACAATTCTGTCACCATCATGTGTGTGTGTTTCACTAGGTGTATGAGTTAGATCTTTAGTATGCTTTTTAGACTCTTTATACTTATATGTAGAATTTGGCCATTTAGCTTTATAAGAATTATAAAGTGTATTAGAGATTTCAATAAATTTATATTCTCTAAATTTTCCTTGTCCTTTATTTCCTCCAGGATCAGTTTCCATACCTACTGCAAGAAAATCACCACCATCCCAATATTCAGCTCCATCTGTTATATCTTCTTTTGCCTCTAAAACATAAATAACAGCACGTCTGGCTAAATTATCATTGGCACCTTTTTCCTCGTCATCAAGAGGTGTCTTATATATCTCATTAACACTTGAATAAGAACTTTTTAGTAATTTAAGCCAAGATTTTTCATTTGCATATTTCGTCTTAGCACGGTTATAACTTGCATAAGCAACAGCCTTAAATTCGTCTTCATCTGAAGATGTGCATTCATGTTTTACTATATTACAAATCGTTCTAAAATCATTATAAGTATAAGGTAATTTTACACAATCTGATTGAGTATATGATTTTTTTATTTCATCAATGCAATAAACATTTTTACTGGTGCCTTTATATTTTTTATTGTACTCCCTATCCGGTTTTCCAGTTCTGAGATAGAAATATCCTTCGACAGCGGTATTAACTATTTCTGGCTGAACGGTTGTTTCTTCCATTAGAACTTCAACAGGAGCTTCTTCTGAACTATTGACTACTTTTTGAGTCGGGATTTCGAAAATATATGGAGCAAATAAGTCTAATTTCGCTTTATCCTTAAAATTTAGATATTCACCTTTTATTATCTCATCATACTTCTTATCTTTTATGTTAACGTCACTGCGTAAGTCATAATTTATGTGATAGATATTTATCAACATTTCTTTTATTTCTGTTGCTGATAACAAATCTCCCAATTTACTTTTTGAAGCAGGTTTATCTTCATAAATAGGTTCTTGTTCAAAATCGTTAGTAAATTCTTTGAAGGAACCGCTTTCATAACTCCGCATCGAAAATGTGAAAGGTATTAAGATTATATCTTCAAATAGTACAATGTGATCTTTATCAAAGTTGTTTAGTTTAATTATCTGATTGAACAAAATATTTGAGGTATGTTCTGTTCCATACAGTTTTTCAAAGCAAAACACTTCATGTATGTAATCTGATATTGCATATATATTTGCGCCATTTTCTTTTAGAGTACCCTTTGTTTTTCTTTTTTCTGAAATCCATTTACTTGCCAGAGAGTCAGGTCCTCTGAGGCTAAAGTTAAAACAATAAAATTCTCCACTCATATTATCACCTTATATTATCTGGACTTTTCCAATTGGAATTTCATTTTCAATAATGTATCCGTCGTCATTTGTTTCTCCGGTCTTATAAGAACCATCTGCTAATTTCAGCACATACGGATAATTCTTCATAGGTCTTCCTTTGAAAGTAAGTTTTGCTATGAAATCTGCGTAAACATCCAGCTGCCCGGACTCTTCGCTCTCAACACCATCACATTCAACAGTAAATGCATATTCAGGCAAGGTGTAGCCTTTTTCTTCCATTTCTTTCTGGCTTTCGGTGTCGTCAGTGTCCTCTGTGTATATGACTTTCCACTTGCGGCGGATTTTTCCTTCCTGTACAGACGTGCTCAGCTCCGCGACAAAATCATCGTTGCCATCGTCGTCTTTCTCAACAATATTTATTTTTGCTGTCGCTCCGTCTGCAATGTCCGTTACATCGGCGCAAAGAAAGACTTCATCTCCGACCAGGGCTTTGGTTATTGCCTTGCCGTTTTCATCTTCCCAGCGCGGGTTTGTGATTGACGGGCTCTTTTCTTCTGCGTTGCTTTCTTCTGTGTCGTTCTGACTTTCTGTCTGGTTTCCGCCCGCAGAGGTTGCAGCCGCAGTCTCTTCCTGTGCATTTGCGCCCTGGCTGTCTATCCGCTCCCTGTCGACTGCGCTTATGCTTCTGTCTTTATTGCTTGCTCCGCAGAAGTTCCTTTTCAGATGGCACGTTGTGAAGTATCCTTCCTGGACACTGAGGCTGTGCTCCACTGACTGGACAAGATACTCGCCGTCGCTGTGCCTTCCAAGGTATTTCACCGTGAGCCTGTTGCCCGGCCTTATGCGGCAGTTTCCTTCCGTCTTTGCCTCGCAGCTCTGGAACTGCAATGACCTGCCCAGAAGAACGCTCCTTGCCACCTCCATGGCGTCCTTCTCGTCTGTGAAACTGCTGGAGCTGAGCTGCCCGACCTTGTGGGAATCATAGCCTTTCGCATTGTCCTCCCAGCAATATTCTCCGCCGATTTTCAGAGGCACATCCTTCATTGTTGCTGTCGCCGTAAAGCCAGAGCATTTCCTCATGTTCCATCCTGTCGCTGTTACCGCGGAAAGCTGTGCGTCAAGGTCTGTCCTTGTCCTTGCGCTGATTATTGTTTTTCCCCATTCAAGGACAACATCATCGTCTGTCGGCGTTATCTCTGTCTTTACATGGACAGTGTTTCCGTGGCAGTAGACTGTCTTTCCGTATTTTCCCGCCAGGTACATTATGTAGCCATAGTCCGTGAAATTTTTCTGCTCGATATAATTGTATTCAGGGCCGAACTCCTCCACGTCGGCATTCAGATTGTATCCTTGCACTATATCCCTGATTATGCCTGCCGGTGTCTTGTGCTCAAACGATGCGCATCTTGTTCCCTTGTTTAGCCTGTGGAGCTTTGAATGCATTTTTACCTCCATAAGGGGAGCGCTGTATTCATCAAGCCGCGGCGCAAATCCTGTAACCTCTCCGGCGAACACTTCCTGCACGTCGTCCTTGTAGCCAAGGTGTATTGAGACCTCGCTTCCTATTGCAAATGCGCCGTCGTTGCAAAAGTCCGCAGGTGGAATACCGAACAGAAGGCTCGCAGTTCCGGCAAAGTCCAGCCTGTCATGTATATAGATTCTTTTTAGCGCGCCTTCGTAGCCTGTGCCAAGCCTCACTCCGTCAACATAGGCTATCCAGACTGGCGTAAGTGTTTTGTTCTCTCCGGACATTTTGCAATACCTCTTGTTTTATAAAGTTAGTGATTCATTTTATTTAATTCTAGTTGGATCAGAATATAAGTCAGAAAGTATAATTGGAAATGAGTTTCCGCAGGCAGGGCAAGAGATTTTTGGTATTTCTGTACTGCTGTTTACTTGATTATATAACAGTTGAAGGTACAAGAAGTCTGCTTCATATAAATTCAGAATGGTTTCCTTTGTTATATCTTTTATTTCTCCTATTTCGTCTATAACACTGGCTAATAATAAAATATCCCGGTATCTAGGATTTACACCAACCTCTTCATACTCCTGAACATTCAGCTCATCCATGGTTGTTGTCAGATGCATTTTTCCTGTCTTGTATAATTTTCCCTCTATTTCGAGTCCTAGAGGAAGATGAAATTCAATTTGTCCGTTCATTATGATAAATCCAGTCCTGTAGTTATAAAATTTGAAGAAGATTCTGTCTCATAAAATTGAGGCTTTTTGTCCCTGTTTACAACAATTCCCAATGCATCTTCTATATCCTTTGTAATCTCCAGGCATTTTTTTCCTTTTGAGCCAATTACATTGATAGAAACATTTCCCTCTGCGTCTATAGATATATCAAGTTCTTGTTTGTTTATCATTAACCTCTCCTAATTTAAAGCGATTCCTGAACCTTTTATGGTTATATCTTTGTCAGAGGAAATAGAAATATCTTTGGAAGCCTTTATCTGGAATTCTTCCGTAGATATATTGAACTGCTTGGAAGCCGAAATTTCTATTTCCTCTGCGTTTATAATAACATTGGATTTTGCGTTTAAGGTCAGATCATTTTCTGTGTCAATTGTAATAAGCTCATCAGGAACAGAAAATTCGATTCTGGATTTTCCATCGGAAGCGATAAGCTGCATTTTCTCGGCAGACTCTGTGTCGTCAAGAATTATCATATTTCCAGATTTTGATTTTACAAAGTGCAGGCTGTTCTTTCCGTCTTTATTTAAGTCCGCATCGGAATTTTCAAGTGTTTCTGGAGGAGTATTTGACTCTGACCAGATTGAGCCTAAGACACAAAAGGAGGTGTCGCTGTCATTTATTGAGGCCACAATGACCTGCTCATCAACATCTGGAAGTGAATATATTCCATTGCCATTTCCAGAGGAATAAGATAAAACAGGAATCCAGTCAGAAACGCATTCCTTCTGGTTTGTGTATGTAACTTTTACTCTATGTAAATTATCAGGATCCTGATTGTCACTGACTTTTGCTAAAAAAACTTTCTTACCCATCCCTAGTTATCCTATAATAATTTTAAGAAAAAATCTATGTTTTGCTTGATATATTTTATAAGAAAAGTTAGAATAATTTATAGCAGTGAATAGAAATATACTTGGCAGGGGTTGGAAGTTTCCTGTGGAGGTGGATGTCCATGGAAACATTGCAACTTCAAGTTATGAAAAAAGTATTGAAGAGTCTATCAGAATAATTCTCAGTACAACTCCTGGAGAAAGGGTAATGCATCCTGATTTTGGATGCAGAATCAACGAAAATGTATTTTTTCCTAATTCTTCAAGGACGGTTTCTCTCGCAGTTCATTATGTTGAGGAAGCTATTGTAAAATGGGAGCCGCGGGTTATTTTAAAATCTGTAACAGGAGAGGCAGATCCTGATAATCCTGTCAAGATAAACATTAAAATCAATTATGAGATTCGCTCTGTAAATACTTTTTTCAATATGGTCTATCCTTTCTATTTGGAGAGAGGCGAAAGTGATTCCCAAAGTCAATTTAGACGATAGAACATTTGATGATATTTTTAATGATGCCTTAAGGCTTATTCCTCGTTATTGCCCTGAATGGACTAACCATAACACATCAGATCCAGGTATTACGCTTTTAGAGTTGTTTTCATGGATGACAGAAATGACAATCTACCGGCTTAACAAGGTTCCTGAAAAAACATATCTGTCGCTGCTTGAGTTGATGGGGCTGTCTCTGGTTGCTCCTCAAAGCTCAAGGGCTGTTGTTCAGTTTTTTCCTGTGGAAGGAATAAAACGTAGTGTTAAGATAAAAGCGGGTACTCAAATTGCGGCAGCAGTCAGCGATTCTGATGATATTATTTTTGAGACAGAAAAAGAAATAAAGGTTAATAATGCCAAGCTTGTAAGCTGTGTTAACAGGTATAAAGAAAGCTGGACTCAGGCATTAAAGAACGGAAAATTTGAGGATTTCCTTTTATTTGAATCAAACAATGAAGTTGAGCATGAGCTTTATCTTTCTTCAGATACATTCAGGTTTCTAGAAAATGACCATTTTATCCAAGTTTCGATAGCTCCAGTGCAGGATGTGATTTCAGAGAAGGATGAGCTGGTAAAGCATATGTATTGGGAATATTGGGACGGGGCAAAGTGGGCGGAATTAAAAGCCCTGCCGTCTGTCAAGAATATCCGGGAAAAAGACAATGTTGTATATCTCTGCGGAAATGTCCCTATCCAGTCCAAAACAGTGAATGGCATAGAAGGCTTTTGGATTAGAGGCATATTGTCGGATATTCCTGAAAACCCAAATTCGCTAGCCACAAAAAGAATTTCTTTAAAGACGATTTTTGGAGGAAAAGGTTTTATTCCGGAAATTTGCTTAAAGAATAACAACATTCAGTATTCTGCTGTTGATTTCAACTCTTCGTTTCATATGTATTCTGAGGCACCTGCCTTCAATGAAAGTTTTTATATATGCGCAGATGATATTCTAAAAAATAAAAATATTAAAATCGAAATAATCTACAGCTTTTCCGAGACTAATGCAAATGTGGAAGAAAATAAAAATGCTCTTTTTGTATATGAATATTGGAACGGATTTGAATGGAAAAGAATTGCCAGAGAAAATAGTTTTTTAGATGGAACTTTTAATTTTAAGCAGTCGGGAAGTGTTTCTTTTGATGTTCCAAATGATATATCGCTTGTTGATGTAAATAACCAGGAGCATTATTGGATAAGAGTAAGGCTTGTAACAAAAGATTATGCTGTAGGAGGCTCTTACGTAAAAGATGATAAAGATAATTGGATTTGGAAATTCAATTCAAAAGTCATTACGCCGGAGATTGATAAAATCCGGATCAAGTATGAGGCGCCTTCGATAGCTCCAAAAAATTGTATTGCATACACAAATTTCCAATGGAAAGATCTTAGTTCTAATATTTCTCCCGATTCCAAAGAAGAAGTTGTGTTATTTAATTTCAATAAAGATGATTTTCCTTCTATGTATATTGGGTTTGACAATAAGTTTCCTGATGGAGAATCCTCATTATATTTTAAGATTAATGAATCAATAAAACAGGCAAAGAAAAATTTCTTTGATATTTTTAATGATAAAAATTTATCTTTTTTAAATTCAAAACGAGGAATCACATTGTGTTGGGAATATTATAATGGACAAGAATGGAAAGCTCTGTCTATTAATGACAACACAGATTCTTTTCATCAGTCAGGTTTTGTTGATTTCTTTGTCCCTGCTGATTTTGAACGCTCAGAGAATTTTGGTCAGGATTTATATTGGATACGAGTATCCCTGATCCAGGGTGGTTTTGAGTCTCTTCCATGTATAAAAGATATTATCATCAATGCTGTATATGCACGCAATGAAAAAACTTATGAAAATGAGATTTTAGGTTCTGGAACAGGGGCTCCTGGGCAGTCTCTTTTGTTATCTCATAAGAACATACTTAAAGGCTCGGAACTGTATGTGGACGAGGGCTCTATGCCATCTGAAAATGAATTAAGGATGATAGAAAATGATGCCGGTAAAAATTCAGTTATAGAAGAAGGAAACAGGGTGTGGATTCTTTATAAGGAAGTGGAAAACTTTTATTCATCAACACCTTTTTCAAGGCATTATGTAATTGATTACTCTACTGGAAAAATTCAGTTTGGGGATGGAGCAAAAGGTGTAAATCCTCCTAAGGGAAAGTTTAATATTAAGATGAAGCGTTATCATACAGGGGGTGGAGCCATAGGAAACGTCACAAAGAATACTATCCAATGCATGCTTCAGAGTATTCCATTTATTTCGGGCTGTACAAATCCTTATGCTGCGGAAGGCGGTTCTGATATGGAATCCGTTGATAATTTGAAATCTAGGGCGGCAGGAGTTTTCAAGAGCTTGCAAAGGGCTGTGACGGCGGAAGATTATCAATGGCTTGCAAGGGAAGCTTCTTCTAGTGTGGCCCGCTCATATTGCTTGAAAAATAGAAATGCAAAAAATGAAGTCTGTACCGTTGTTATTCCTGTGAGACCTAAGGGAGTTGGTTACGAAATTAAACTTGAGCCTTCGAGGGAACTTTTAAGAAGAGTAAAGGAATATCTTGATGAACGAAAGATTGTAGGAACGCCTATATGCGTGCAAGCGCCAGTTTATAAAGAGTTTAATATTTCGATAGTTTTAGTATTTAAAAGTGATGTGTTCGATGAAAACAGAGTAAAGACGCACATTGAAAACAGTTTAAGAAGTTATTTTGACAGTCTTGATGGAGATGATGGAAATGGATGGCCATTCGGAAAAGAGATAATGATTGGCTCTGTCCTGAAACAATTAGAAAAGATAAATGAGATTTTGTCTATAAATGATGTCGAGCTGTTTGATTTGGATGCTAATGTAAAAGTGGAAAAAATATTGTTGAAAGAGGACGAGCTTCCTTTCTTAAACAAGATTGTGATTGAGAGACGAGGATAATAATGCAGTCAGATATTTTTAAGTATGCGCTCAGCGTCATAAAAAACAAGCTACAAGAAAATTCTTCTGGTAAATATGCTGTTGTGAATGATTTTTCATCAGGAGAGAAACCGCAGGTGAGGCTGGTTGTTACAGACTTATTTCAGGCAGCCAATGATAAAATAGGACAGAGAATAATTATAGAAGAAAAAATGTATGAGGCTCCTGCTTTGTATATTATGAATTTACGAATAATATTCTCTGGAAAATCCCAGGAAGAGATTTTATCTATTTATGGATTGATTGCAGCCTACTTTAAAGTTCATAATACCTATGATTGCGGAGAGTATAACTGGCATGGAAATGACAAGGGCAAGTTCTTTGTTGAACCTATAATAAGAAAAGAATCTGAAAACTATAATGATTATTTGCATCTTGATTATAGAATTGAGCTAAAAATTAATTCAACCAAGGCTGAAAACTTTGTCCGGGTTGAAAAGAAAAATCTTAGTGCTAACCAAATTAAATAGAAAGGTCAAATTAAAATGATTATATAAAGAGAGGAGGTATAAAATGCCTAATTATCAAACACCGGGCGTTTATGTCGAGGAAATTGAAAGTGGCTCAAAGCCAATCGAAGCAGGTGCCACTAACATTGTAGGCTTTCTTGGAGTCGCGGAAAAAGGACCTGTGAATCAAGCTACATTGGTTACAAACTGGACTCAGTACACCAAAATTTTTGGGGGACTTCATGAGGGCGGCTGGCTTGGTCATGGTGTCTATCAGTTTTTTCAGAATGGCGGCACTAAATGCTATATCAACAATTTGGCGGAACCAAAGCCAAAAAAGGGAGAGGCTAGCCAGAAGAATGGAGACAAGGCTGCTGAAAAGGCGGACGAGCCAATAAGCCATGCCAAATATGAAGTGAAAAATCCGGATAATATTGCAAAACTTATTATTGGAAAAGATGAGGGAGTGGGCAAGAAGTCCGGACTGCATTTGTTTGATGAGATTCAGGATATTTCTTTGATATGCGCGCCAGGAGTTACAGACCCTGCTGCGCAAGATGCGATTTTGACTCATTGTGAAAAGAACCGTTTTAGATTTGCTGTGCTGGACTCTCCTGAAACTCTTGAAGGGGGAATTGATACAATGCCTATGCCTAGAGATTCCATCATGGGAGCTTATTATTTCCCATGGGTCCAGATGTATGACATGGTGGCAGATCAGAATATCTACGCGCCGCCAAGTGGTGGCATTTGCGGAGTATATGGCCGTGTTGATAGCACCAGAGGTGTTCATAAGGCTCCTGCAAATGAACTGTTTAAGACTGCACTAGGTCTTAAATACAATCTTACAGACGCAGAACAGGAGATGCTGAATCCAAAGGGAATTAACTGTATTCGTGATTTCCCTGGACGTGGAATCAGAGTCTGGGGCGCAAGGACTATTAGTTCAAATCCTGAATGGAGATATGTCAATGTGCGCAGATTATTCTGCATGGTAGAACAGGCTCTCCAGAATGGAACAAACTGGGTTGTCTTTGAACCAAATACACGGGATTTATGGAAAAAAATTACACGCAACATTACGGCTTTCTTGTTAAATATCTGGAAATCAGGAGCCCTGTTTGGAAATTCTCCGGAAGAGGCTTTCTATGTTCGTTGTGATGATGAATTAAATCCACCGGAATCCATCGATGCTGGTTATGTAACTATTGAATTAGGTTTGGCACCTGCTAAGCCTGCTGAATTTGTAGTATTCAGGGTTTCTCAGAAAACTCTTGGAGACGAATAAATAAAAACAAGGGGATAAAAGATGGCTGATTATTTACCAACAACCAAAGCTTATTTCAAAGTTGAAATTGATGGAATTGATTACGGAAATTTCGTTTCAATTTCGGGGCTCGGTGCTACCGCAGAAGTGTCTGATGATATGGGCGGTATGGATAAAAATCCACGGAAAGTAGTGGGAAAAGTTAAGTACGATACAGTAAAACTTGTACGCAATGCAGACCCACGCGACAAGGTTCTTAAGGAATGGTGGAAAACTGTTGAACGTGGAAATCCTGAGCAAAAATCCTTGTCTATTGTTTTTATGGACCGGGATGGCGTTTCTGAAATTCAAAGACGAAATCTTTATAACTGTGTTCCTTGCGGATGGACAATGTCTGATTTAGGTTCTGCGGAAACTGGTGTAATTCAGGAAACAATTTCAATTGTATATGAAAACGCTGATTGGGCTTAATTGATTTAAAAAAGAGGTTGGAAATAAATGAGAAGTTTGAAAAAGATTATATTCTATATTTTTTTTGCACATATTTTTATTGCCGCCTCTTTTTCTTTTGAATTTTTTACAAAAAAAACAGAAGAAGAGCCAGACATCCAGGAGAAATATAAAAATCTTTCGGATATTGTTCCGGCGTACATAATGATGGATGCGGCAAGAACTAGTTCGGTTTCTCAGGAATTGTTAGAAATAATTCAAGATAAAATTCATAAAGCAATGGTTAATACAGAAAAAATTAAGCCAGTCTCCCTTGATAAGTGGCTGATTGGAAAGTATGGATTAACCAAAGAAAAAAATATCCATAGATTTATAAATAGTTTGGCAGAAGAACGATACGGATGTAATGTAGTAGGCGTATGCTGTCCTTATGTTGCTGAATGTGGAGAAGGATATGTCCTGATGCTTTCTTTCTATAGGTTTTCTGATGGCGGTTACCCGATTACTGTATTAAGAAAAATACCTTCGCTAAAATACTGCTTAAAAGCTATAGATGCTATGCTGCTTGAATATTTAGATATAAATGAATCTGGTTCGGACAAGCTATATAAAAAACAGAAAATTGTAGTTAAGCCTTTTGAATTGGAGTGCAGAAAATACCTGGGGCAGGACAAGGGGGAATTTGATTACATTCCTTCTACATTCATAGAACAAGATGGAATAGTTATCAGAGCGTCGGATGATGTGTTCAGCAGGCTGTTTGAATATAGTTTAAATTCAACTCAGATGGTAAGTGCCATGAGTACATTAAACATGAATGAATATGTAGAAAAAAATTATAAGAATTTTGATTTTGCTGATTTTTATATAGAGGGCAGGATTCAGTTAACAGATCAAATTAATATTTATTATATTAATCTAGTAGATGCAAAGACTGGAAAAGAGCTGAAGAGTGTTAAATTCTTCACTTCTGATTTTTCAATTACTGGAATCTGGAATGCTAATAGAAATATTATTTTCTCCTTGGCCGATTATATTTTTGGAAAAAACAATTATGGGGTAGCACCCGATATTACAACTCCAGGCGAAGGGCTGTTTTTAAATAATATGTACATGGGCTGGGATAAGTTAGAGAAATGTGTTTTGCCAAAGGGAAAACACATTGTATATACAGGCGATTATTATAAAGCGTATTCCTCTGCGGAGATTAAGAATAAAAATAAATATTCTAATATAAAAGGAAATGCATATAGAGGTTTCTTTTTATATCTTGATGACAGGAACTGGCTTTTTAAAGGAAAAGATGGAGAACGTGTATGGAACTTAATGGAAAAATGAAGATATTACTTGTGATTTCATTTCTTTTTCTATTATCGGGATGTGTTTCATCTTCAAAACAGGAAAAATTTCTTGTTTTGACTGAGCTAACGCCTACTCCAAAAGCTGTTCAGATAAAAAAGCCAGCCATATATGAACCTGTGTACGGATATATGCGTGTGCTTGAGATTACTCAGACAAATGGAGTTCAATCTGAATTAATGGCAAAGTCTGGAGATTTGCAGGATAAACTTGAAAAAGATGTTATGGGGGAAATCTCTGTTAATTCCAGTTTTGATGAAATTATAGGAACTTGTTCTGTAGTCTCTATTTTGAATGGATTTGTTGTTTGTAAAATTGAAAATGTAACAAGAAAGATTCCAAACAATGCGTATATCAGAATTCAAACTGGGCAGAAACTAAAAGAGGAATAGTACAATGTCTCATATTTCAAAAATAGATACAAAGATAAAAAATTTAGTTTTTCTAAAAAAAGCTTTGGACGTGTTAGAGATGAAATACCAAGAAGCTGCGGAAGGTGAAAAATTAGTCTTGCGGGGATATGGGAAAGATGAAATTATAGAAGACTGCATTTTTGAAATAAAAACAGGCTCAAAATACAGTATTGGCATAAAAGAAATCGGTGGAAACTATGAGCTTGTTGCCGACTGGTGGGCTATCGAAACTTTTACAGGATTAAAACAGGACGAAATTATAAATAAAATTCATCGCCAATACGCTTACGAAACTATAAAAGATAAAGTCAAAGACCTGGGTTATTCAATTGTACAGGAAAATGAAGATACAAAGAATAACATCCATTTGACGGTAAGAAGGTGGAGCTAGATGGATTTTGATAATATCCGGCGTTCATGCATAGGGCTTGATGTTTATAGCGCAAAAAACAAGATTCTCTCCTTATGTCCCGAATTGTCAGAGGCTGATATAGATATAACTTATAAAGAGTCTGACTACACAAGATTCATTGTTTTTGATTGCCAGCATGAAGACGGTAAAATCATGCTTTATGCAACTTCAAAGAATCCAATAAGGAATCTGCCCTCATATTTCCAAGAAAACGATTTTCTACGGAAGTATTTGATGATTTTTCAGCATATAAATAATGACATTGCCATCAAGATAGATAATATTAATGAAATGTTCAGGCCTATGCATTGCCCTTCTTATTTTCTAGACATATTGGCTGACTGGTTTGGGGTGGATGTTGACTTGTTTGGCTCAGAAAGGGAAAAAAGACTTTTTCTTCAATATGCAATTCCATTGTATAAATTAAGAGGAACAGTATTGGGGCTGAAAATATTAGTTTATATTATAACTGGAATTGTTCCTAAGATAATTGAAAGCTATGTTCCATATTCATCATTGGAAATAGTTGATGGAAGCAGCGTTGATAGCAGCATTTTTGAAAAAGATAAAAAAAATTCGGTTTTTACAATTGCTTTTCCTGTCTATAGGGAAGATTTTGATGACAATTTATTAAAAAGACTGACTCTTTTGATGCAGAAAGAAAAACCTCTGAATACAGATTGCTATATCAGTTTCAGGAGAAAGAAAGCAAAGCCTAGGAAAAAAACTGTAATTACAGACAAAGTTGTTCTTGATGATAATTTTGAATTATAGATAAGGATATAAAAAATATGGATGAACTGATAAATTTTAAAAGAGCAAATTTTTTCCCAGGTTTACAAGTCGGACCAAATTATTGGAATAGAATTGAAGACTATCATTTTGAAAAAGAAAAACTATATAACAGATTGTTTCACGGTTTTGGCATTGTTCCAAATTTTATGGATTCTCTTCATGTTCAGGCGGAAAAAACTAAGGGCGGACTGATTACATTCATAGTTGGCAGGGGACTGTGTTTCGACGGGCATGGGAATCCTCTTTTTCTGAATGAGCCCCAGGTGATAGTTTTTGACGCTAAGAAATATACTTATCCAACAACTGTTTATATAGTCATTAAATATAATGAAGTGATGCAAGATTATTTTCAGAATAATGAAAATATTGACTTGCAGGGCTATCAATATAAGCTGGAATCAGCAAAGGTTGAGATAGTGCAGGAGATAACAGAACCGGAAATAACAATCGAGCTGGCCCGGATTGCATTGGATGATTCTGAGGGAACTGGGATTGTAAACATCAAGAACTGCGATGATTTTTGTGATCCTGGAGTCAATGCGCTGGACTACCGGTATGTTCCCTGGGCCACAAAAACAAAGAAGGGCGTTTCAATTTATCTGGAAAAATTGCTGATAGAACTGTTTGAATATACTTGCAGAGTATCAAATTCCTGTTATGAACTGATACCAGTCCATTCATTTAGAAATATGCATACTGTTGCAATGACAGCGAAAATGATAGTTCAAACATCCGGCGTGTACTTTGATGATATTATTCATCTTTTAACTCCTCTTTTTGATATAGACCATGAAGTCTTGTTTGAGTTAGCGGAGTTTGAACGGAAATCTGAAGATAAAACTTATAAATTAACTACAAAGGAAGCCTATGAGGAAGCCCGTGCATCTATGTATGAATTAGGAGATTTAATAAAGAAATATGACAATAAGTATGAGGAAATAGACAAGATTTTAAAAAAACATAGAGCTGTTATAGATGGCTTGAAAAATACAATAATCGAAAAAGAAGTAAACAGCACAGATATTCACTTTATCAGCTATAATCTTCCTAGGGTGCTCCTGTTTGAAGATGAAAAATATACTCTTGTGGATTCTATTGATATGGCTTCCATGGAATCGGTAGAAAGCCACAGACTGGCTTTTGTGGATGCGCAGCATCCGTCAACTTCAAAGGAGGCGTTCTATTATCCAGATGGCGTATTGGTTTACGATACTGTAAAGAGATGGATAGGCGGATGCATGAAATTCCATATCAAGAACATTGTCAAGGGAAGAAAAACTCTTATAGTAAGACGCACTGACATATATCAAGGTAATTATTCTGTAGAGGTAATTCTGCAAGACAAGAATAAATATAAGATGAATATAGATGGGCAGGATTCAAAAAACAGGTGGAGAAATCTTTATCTGAAAATAAATGAGGGGGATATAACTGAATATTCTCCGGAGGTGGTTTTTAATATAGGAGAAAAAGGCAGGGATAATTCCGGCTCAATTTGGATTTATCAAGTTTTATAGTAGAGGCAAAATATGAGATATAAATATTGCAAGGAAGGACATTTGATGGATCCTTCATGGAAGGTTTGTCCGGTCTGCATTGCCCCTTTGGCTGGCTGGCTTGTCATGTTAAGAGAGGATGGCTCAGCAGAAAAGTATTATACTTTGCATGAAGGTAAGTCATTCATAGGCTGTGCTGCTGACTGTGAAATCCGTATTCTGAAAGCTGGTTTGGCAAGACAACAGGCTTATCTTTCCATTTCAGGCGGAGAATGCTCTCTTGTTGATTTGGGAAACGGAGAGCCTATTAAGGTAAACAATATCAACAGCGTAAAGACTATGCTGATTGACGGTGATATTATAAAAATGGGAGAAAAGCTTTATAAAATCAAGCTTTTATAGAAACTATGAGAAATAAATTCATTTTTATTTTAGTTTTATTAACAGGTTCTTTTTTATACGCAGGCAAGAGTTCTCTGACAATAAAAGTTGATCAGATAGATTCTCATGATTATCCAAATATGACAGCATTTGTTTCTGTAAAGAACACAAAAGGTGAGCCTGTTTCTGGACTTGCTCCAGGACTATTTATGACTAGGATAGATAGTGAAGAATTGCGCGGCAGGCAGTCAATCTATCAATTCTCAATGAAAACAGAACCGATAGATTATACGATATTGCTGTCAAATAATGGCATCATGGAAGGAGAGCCATTGGATTACCAGAAAACTGCTATTATTCAATTTATTGAATATATGCAGAAAGATGAGACTCTATCTGTTTATACTATCGGGGATGATGCGAATCCTGTTTTTGAGAATCTGACAAAGGAAAACATAGATACAGGACTAATTAATAGCATTAAGACTTCGGATTTTCAGCCAAGAATTTATGACTCAATTATGAATGTAATCCGAAAAGTTGAGCTTAAAAACACCAGAAGAAAGATAGTTATTGTAATTTCAGACGGCCGTGATCAAAACAGCCGTTTTACAAAAGACCAGCTAGAGTCTGTTCTGGCAGAAAAGTCTATTCCTGTCTATTCTGTGGGAATCCGTGTATTGAGCTCTGCCGGTTTGAGCGCATTAAATCAGATTTCAGAAGTGTCGTCAGGTTCCTATTTGTATTCTGCAACATTGAGAGGTGTGCCGGAAAAACTAAAAGCTGTCCGTGATATTATTAATAAAAGCTATGTAATAAACTATAAGATAAAAAATGTAAAACCTGACAATAGTTTCCATCTGATAGAAGTCTCTGTTTCAGAACAGGATTCTGAGGGAAAAGGACAAAAGACATTTAAGGCAGTAAAACTTCCATTTCCTAAATGGATGCGAATCTTAATTATTATATTGGCTGCAGTTTTTATTGCTGTAATTGTTGTTCTTATAATTGTTTTGAAAATTTCAAAAAGAAAGGCCATGGGTATTACAAGACGGAGATGTCCTGACTGTAATAATTTAATGAAGGATTCTTGGGACTACTGTCCGTTTTGCAGATATATGCCTGGGCTAAAAAAAAACAGGAAGCCCAAAAAGACAGAATAAGCTATGAATAAGTTTTCTTTGCCGGGGGTTTATGTCTCGGAACAGCAATATACACTTAACTCTCTGCAGATTGATACCCGTTGTTTAGCAGCATTCGCCGGTATATGTGAGAAAGGACCTGTGGGGGAACCTGTATTCATAGAAAGTTTTGATAGCTACTTAAAATATTTTGGAGGCTTTGATACACAAGGCGTGCTTCCATTGTCTGTATATAGCTATTTTAAATGCGGTGGAAAAGAATGCATTGTAACGAGGGTTGCCCATAAAGAAAGCGTGAAAAATGCAGAACTTGAGTTGAAATGTCAAGGTGGCTCATTAAGACTGACTGCGTTAACTCCTGGAACCTGGGGTAATTATTTATGTACAAAACTATGGTATGAATATGAAAGAATCAGTTGTTCAGTAGAAGATGTGGCCGCTGACAGTAGCTATATAATTCTTGATAAAGAAGAATACTTTGAGCAGGGCGATATTGTTGAATTAAACTTGGGTGCTGGTAAAACAATTTATAGGGAAATATCTGTTATAGACAATAGAAAATTGTTCTTCTCGTATCCTATTCATTCGCTCCATAAAGAATTTGCAAGAAATAAGAATATTATCATCCGTAAGGTTTATATGTCGATGATGATTTCATCAAAAGATAAGAAGAATGAAATATTCCTTCATTTGTCAATGAATAAGAACGATTCCAGATACATAGTTGATTATGTAAATGAGCGTTCAAGGCTGTGCAGAATTTCTGATGAGTCGGCTGAAGGCATTGCAAGGCCTGTATACTCGGAATATGCCAAAAATGGCTGTGACGGAATAGCAGATATAACTGCCGCTGATTTCATAGGATATTATGGCGGCTTGAATAATTTTGATGGCATCGGCTCTTTTGAAAGCAGGGATGATATTTCCCTTGTCGCATGTCCGGATTTATGCTGGCTATTGAATAGTCCTGGAAAGAGCAAGGAGGAAAGGCTGAATGAATATAGGGCGGTTCAGGATGCCTTGTCAAACCAGGCCTCAAGGTTTCCCGGAAGATTTGCAATACTGGATTTGCCGGATCAGAATGACACTTTTGATACAATTAAGTATGCCTGTAAATTTGATTCTGACTATGCGGCGTGCTACTATCCATATATAAATGTGATAGACCCGCTGGATGCTTCTGGATTTAAGACCTTGACAGTGCCGCCGTCAGGGGCTGTGTGCGGGTGCATTGCAATGACCGACGGGGAGAGGGGAATCTTTCATGCGCCCGCCAATTGTATTCTGCAGGGAAGCGTGGGGCTTTCAAAAAGAATTACAAAAGGCGAGATGGAAGAGCTGTATGAAAACAATATAAATGTGTTAAGGTACTTTCCCGGAAGCGGTGTAAAGATATGGGGTGCAAAAACACTGTCCTCAAATCCTGACTGGAGGTATATAAATGTCAGAAGGACATTTTCAAGGATATGCTCAGCCATAAGGAAAGGAACACAGTGGGCTGTCTTTGAAGTGAATGACAGGAACTTAAGAAAGCGGCTGGTAAGACAGGTCAGCGGATTTCTTATTGACTTATGGATGAAAGGATATTTGGCCGGAGGAACAGCGGAGGAAAGCTTCTATGTCAGATGTGACGATGAGCTGAATCCTGCTGAAAATATAGACAATGGAATTCTTACATTTGAAGTCGGAATTGCGATTGTAAGGCCGGTTGAATTTTTTCAAATAACAATAACAGCCGAAAAAGACGGCTCAAGTGTGTATATAAATGAAGGATAGAACAAAAGCCAATTTATGCAGTCTTTTTTTTTACACAAATGTGCGATAAGGAAAAATGCAGGAAATGGATTATAAGAAAACAACAATAAAGGTTCTTGAATTTGTCAACAAAGCAAAAGACAGAAAAAGAGGAACAGCCATTACCTTGGTTCAGAAAATACCCTTGGATGCGCAGACAAAAAATGACTTTGAGCTTAGGCATGATACCAGACTCAAAGACACAATGATCTATCTTGATCCTGATGACTGCTATCATACAGATAACTTCTTATTAGCCTATGCAATAGCGAATAAAATCCATATAAAAAAAAGCAAATATAATCCGGGCTCCACAGAGACACAGCAAATTCTTGAGCACGAATTAACCCATGTCCAGCAGTATTCCGAGAACCGAACCAATGAATCGGTAGATGAGCTTGAGCTCGAGGCTTATTTGAATGAGGCAAAGCAGTCAAGGAATGGAGAAGGACTGAAAATTATTGAATATTTGCCTGGAAAATACTGCGAATGCACGCCAAAAGAATACCAGGCATTCTTACACAGCGTAGCAGAGGCCTTTGAGCAGAAAGTAGAATCCAGGCTCCGCTCTTTGGACGATGAAGAGCAATACAAGCTATTAGTCGAGCTTGAAAGATGGTCTGAAAGCTGCATTTCGAACGAATTCTTTGATCTTGACAGGTGGTGGTAAAGTGACAGAGCAGGAAAGGATTCAGCTAATGAATGAAAACTATGAGCATGACAAGATGGAGCTTGCCAAAAGCGAAATGAAATTCGGAAACATGAACTATTATCTGAAAAAGGCGGAATACCTTAAGAAGCACTGCTGGAAGACAGCAGAGGATGTCAGGGCTGATATAATAGAGGCAATGAAAAGCAAAATCCGCGGATGAACTATGGGCGAAGAAACAACAACGATAACAAGAAGCAAGGCTATAACATTAATCAATGACTCGATAGAAAACTTTTTCACTTATTACGACAGTTATTGCTGTGAAAACCGGGACGCAATAAGCGAGGATGAAAAAAAGCTGCATGAGGAATTGTGCGATGTAATTTACATCCTAAGAAACGACGATGATTATAAAAACGACCTCAAGATTATGCCTCTGAAAGACTTAAAGGACTTCCTTTACATGTGCAAGGAAATGGTTGAAAACAATGATTTGTTTACAAAGTACAGTTATCCAAAAGGGAATATTCTAATTGTTGAGAATGAAAACTCAAATCCAGAATTAATCGAAAAAGCTCTTAAAAACCTGGAACAGCATGGAGATGAAAGAATAAAAAATGCAATAAAAGAATATCATGCTGGAGACAGACAAATTAGATTCTCAAAAATGCCTGAAAATCAGAATGGTTTAACCTGTCGTATTGATGATAGATATTCTCATTTTGTAACTGAAAACTTAATGCAAGATACACCCGAAAATCAGATTCAGGTAGCAATTACTCTTGCACATGAGTTTAAGAGAAATGCTACGACAGACTCTATAGAAGGTGAAACAAGAGAAGTTGTATTGGAAGATACAAAAATCATTGAATCTTTTGCAAATACTTATGGAGAAGAACTCTACCAAAAGTTCCCAGAATATGGAATTCTCCATTATATTAAAAAGATTTTTGGAGAAACCGAACTTCAAGATTTTGCGGATTTTGCTTTTGATTCTACCGGAAATTATTGGAAAGTAAATAATGCTGGAGATTTGATTGATGATGGAATGGACAAACAAGTGCTTGATTCTAAGAATAATATAATATATAAGGCAGAATCAGGCGGTAAACAAACAACACTTCAAAAATGGTTAGAAAATGATAAACAATTTCCGAAAATAAATGCTTTTGCAACTCTTATGCAACCTGCTGGATATGATGGCTACAAATCTTCAACATATGAATGGGAAAAAAATCCTGGAATAATTGAACATAGCATAATTGAAACAGCTCATGATAAAGGACAACTTACAGATGATCAGTACAATATGATTCAATTGGCAGCTGGTCTACTTTCAAATGATAATAATCAAAAAAATGAAGAAAGTACATTTATTAAAACATTAAAAGAAGAATATGGTCCAAAGATAAAAAACAATTTGGCAAAAGTTGCATTAATATGGACGGAATTGAGGAATAGAAAAAAAGTAAAACAAACAGAAGCGGTTGTTAATGTTGTTAATAATACTGAAAAGAAAAATCATACCTCTCAAAAAAGTTCATATTATAAGCGACCTAAAAATTTTCAAATTAATTTTACACCTGATATTATGAAAGAGTTTGAAAAAGTTGGCAATACAACAAATTGTAACCTTTTCTTAAATAAATTAACTGGAACATTAGATGAAAATATTGCAAAAAAAATCTTACCAAATGGAGTAAAATCTGCTATGCAGATGTATAAAGATTGGCAAACGAATGAGAATCTAGAGTGTATCAATCCACAAGGGCATTTTGATAAAAATCGTAATGCGTCACAAAAAGCTAAAGATGCTGAATTAGCAGGAAATAAGGCAAATGATTTTGCGAACCAAGGATATCTTGTATTAGCTGCAAGCCCAGATTTTGATTATGTAACAACCTCTGGAACAAAGCATTATACGGCACATGTTTCAATAGTAATAACCCAAGATACTAAATATAATTACGATGCTGTTGGAGATGATCAAACATGTTTCTTAGGTTCCAACGGATATACAGGACATCAGGGGAGAAAAGAACCTGAAGTATTAAGAGATTATCCAGTTTTTCTTCAGGCCGGTAATAGTACTGGAATTGTACCGCCTGGCTGGGCATTTTCAAGAGGGTTATTTTTAAACGATAAGGTTGATTATTATGTTGTTAAAAATTAGATATATTTTCTCATTTATATTTTTTTCATTATTATTTATTTCTTGTAATGCAACTACGTATGAGGGTGATAAAAATGCATTAGCAGAAGCATGTAAGTATCATATTTTAATATCTTCAGATTATTCAAAGTGGACTCCCAAAGCATATGCATATTTTACTTATTCATTAGATTGGTTTAATACATTTGATCACTCTTTATGCAATATGACTAATAATATTAAAGATTCAGACAAAGATATTGATGTTTTAGGATGTTGGGATTCAATATATTTATATTGTGCAAATATTAATTCAATTTATAAAAATCCCAAAAGTATAGAGAAACAATATTTTTCTTCTATTTGTAATCAAGGTATTTCTTTTGGGAAAAATCATATAGGGGCACTAGGAGGAGAGATTCAATCAGAAAATAATGTTTCATATTTTTTCTTATATTATCTTTGGAAAATTGAAAAATCAGAAATTCTAATTCTTCCGAAATATGTTGCAGAATATTCATCTATTGAAAAATCAGATATATCAAATATTTCTTATTTTTCTACAACAAGTTTTACAAAAATTGGAGATATAGAAAATTTTCCAATTGCATATATACAAACAAAACCTTTCAATTTTAATGAAATAGATATTTCTAAAACTTTCCTTTCTACTAAATATAATTTAAATGGGCTTGGATGTGATGTCTTACGATTTAAGAGTAACTTAATAGAAGAAGACTGGGATTATGAAGTATTAAAAAAGTATGTTGAGGAACATCCTGAATATACTTTGTCAGAATTAATAAACATGGAGTTTTATAAACAATAACATTCGATGAAAAAAATAATCTTACTAATAGTAATTTCTGTATTTTCTATTTCATGTAGTGAAAACAAAATAAAGCTAAGTACAGAAGATTTAAACAATTGTGCTAAATGGAATTGGATAGCCTTATCAGATACAAAACTATGGACCACTAAGGCAGAAGCATTGGCGGAAAAAGAAGAGACAGCCTCAAAACTGTCTTACTTTATTCAGCAATATGCAACAGAAGGACAAGAAGAAGATGCGTGGAAAAAGATAATTTCTGTAGCAAGTTTCTTGGGGCCTGTATTTGGATTCTTAGGACTGCTATCAAATGCCAGTGTAGAAGAAAATAAGTACCAGATAGTGCAATATTATTCACGCAAATCATTCCTTAATAGTGCGCAAGATGAAATAAAGAGAATTGAAAAATTACAATCTCAGGTTAAAGAAGAGAATCTTCAAACTGAAATAAATTATTTACGGTTTCTAAAAAAACAAATAATAATGATTACTGGAGAAATACGCTTAAATAAACTCAGAGACAATCAACAGATTAATGAAATAAGATATTATACATCTCAACATGCAAGTTTAAAAGATTGGAAAGATACTAGAGCTTCAAAATCTCCAGCTAATTATCATAATATAGACTATCATAAATTATTCGAGGAACAAAAATGAAAACATGGCAGAAATATCTTTATATATATATACCAATTGGGATTTTTTGCTGTGTAATAAATTTCTGTGCAAAAAAAGATAGCAAAACACCGTATGCTGAATATCATCTCTTACATGACTTTGAAAAAAATGAATATAATGTAAATGATCTTGTAACTGGAAATAATCTCGGAAAAATTTATTTTTCAATAAAAAATGAAGATGTTTCTTTTGATATATCTGCCGAAAATTCCTCTGGAACATTAATGATAGGTGAATATGGAGATTTATATCAATATGAAAAAATTAAATTAGATGAAATAAAAATTGAAAAGAAAAAATGTAAAAACTTAGACTTTTATACCGGAAAAGTCGGGGACTGGCATACTGTAGCAATTATGAACCTTGATTATCATGATTTTTATAAATCACAGAGCAGAAATCGATACCTGTTTTTTTTATTAAAAAATGGAGATTATAATTTCTCAACAAAAGATGCTAGTGTATATAATCTTTATTCTTCATTTTGTGCTGATATAAAAAATATGAAATATGCGGCAATATTAGAATAATGAAAAAAAATATATTATTTCTTTTATTAATATTTAAAGAAAAATTTTATTTTCTAAAATGCCGAAAAACCAGTATGGCAAGACAGAATGCAAAAATCATTGAATCCTTTGCGAATGCTTGCGGCGAAGGCATTTACAAGAAATTCCCGGAGTATGGAATTCTTCACTATATAAAGAAAATATTTGGAGAGACCGAGCTAAAGGAATTCGCAGACTATGCTTTTGACTCAACAGGAAGCTACTGGAAAGTCAACGAGGCTGGAGACCTGGCTGACGACGGCAAGACTTCAAGGGTGGCAGACGCTAAGGGCAGTGAGATTCATTCAGGGACAAAAGGCCTGCAGGGAACACTGCAGGAATGGCTCGGCATGGAAAACGCCTATGCGGCATTAATGCAGCCCGCCGGATTTGAATGGGACGGAAAAAAGTGGAGCAAAAATCCGGGAAAAATTGACCATAGCGTAATAGAAAAGGCTCATAATGACGGACATCTTACTGATGACCAGTATAATCTGATTCAACTGGCAGCAGGGAAAAGCGCATCGGATGATAAATCTGAAAAAATAAATTTGTTTAAGCAGTTTTTTAGTGACTATAAGCAGGCAAATATAATAAAAACTCAAGTTCAAGTTGACATTGCAAACAGAGCATGGGAATGGCTACAAATACAAAGAAAAAAAATATTTGGTAAAAATGTAAAATATTCTAACGATGTTGTAAAGGCACCTGAAACAAATCAGGGAACTATATGCTTAAAACAACAGCCATTAGAAAAGAAATATGGCTATCCATATACAGCACCTTCTTTTGGAAGTTTATGTTTGGCTACATCAATAATAAATTTATATATTCTAAATGAAGGTCTTACAGAAGAAAATGTTGAAAATTTTATGAATGATGCTAAAGGAAAATTTATAGCGTCAGATGGTAATGTAATAAGTTTTGAAAAAATGTCCAAAAAACTTTCAGAATTATCAGGGACTTCTCAATATTTTGATTATGTTTATTATAATCCAGAAACAAAAACTTATTCTGTTAATAAAAAAGCAATGTCAAAAGAGGATTTCATTAGATCAGATTATGACTACGGAATAGGTGCGTATATTCATTTGTATGATGATCCTGAAGATCCAGATATTAACATTGCTCATTATGAATTAATAAAGAGAAATCCATTTATAGAATATAATCCTGGCATAAGTGATTATAAACTATATGAAATATATCCAGTAAAAAAATACAACAGAGGATAAAACATGAAAAAGAAGTTATATATGGCAATTATTCAATTAGTCTTTTCTGTATTCTTATTTGCAAAATCTGAAAATAAAAATGAAATTTTTGTCAACGGTTTAAATATAAACATGCAGGAATATATAAAATTTTGTGATTCTACGACTGAGATAAAAGATTTATATGTTCAAAGATACGAGGTTACCCGGTCTGAATATGAAGAATATCTAAATAATTTTGGATATAACAAATTAAAAGATTATTCAAAAGATGGAGGTCTTTTTACTTATAATAATATGATGCCTTATCCTGATTCAGCAGCAGTATTAATAACATTTTATGACGCCTGTAAATATTGCAATTGGCGAAGTGAGCAGGAAGGCTTTGAACCAGCGTATATAATAGAAGATGAATTACCTTTTGCTGTTAAATACTTCCAATGGAAACAGGAAAATGGAGAATGGGTTTACTATGTTCCAAAGATGCCTGAAATAAGATTAAATGAAAAAGCAAACGGTTATCGCTTACCGACAATAAATGAATATTTTTATCTTCTTTTAGGTGGGCAGGAAGGTATAGATAATAAATGGTGGGAAGAAATTGATATTACAAAATATGAGTTTTTTGCTAATTCCCATTTTACTAATAAAGTAGGAAGCTTAAAAGCTAATCCTTTGGGTGTATATGATATTTTTTCAAATGCACCAGAATGGATCTGGGCTGATACAAATACTTATTCTAGAGATGACAGTATAAATTATGCAAAATATGCTGTTGGCTATGCGCTTAGAGAAGAAAGTTTACCAAATTTTAATCTTATACGTTATATTTCTAATAAAAAATCTTTATCTCCGAAAAGCCCTTTGGAACGTGGTTTTATCGGTATGCGGATGGTAAGAAATGCTGAGTAAATATGATAATGAAGTAACAGGTATTCTCAGAAACGATGCTGATTACGCAAACGACCTCAAGATTATGCCTCTGAAAGACTTAAAGGACTTCCTTTACATGTGCAAGGAAATGGTTGAAAACAATGACCTGCTTGCAAAGACATTCTATCCTAAAGGAGACATTGTAATTGTTGAAAATAATGAAAAGAAAACATATGAAAAAGGTTGGATAATTGTTTTAAAAAATGATAAACCGATAAAAATTATCAATAATTTAGGAATGGATATTATCTTTGTAAACAATCAAGGTGCTATTTCAAATACAGTAAAATATGAATCTGGAAGTTATACAGAGTTTTTTGGGAAAAATATAGGACTTTCAAAATCAGAAGCAAATAGTCTATTTATAAAAGCTAATTATACTTGGACTTCTGGAAAAATGGTTGGTGGATATAAGGCTTTTGATTTAAAAGGCAAAGAAATTGAACCAACGATTGATGGAAATGCAATTGAAGTTAAAAAAGAAGTAATAGAAGCTCCTAAACAAAAGGTTGGATGTTCATCAATTGTTTCTTCTAAAATATTTAATAGGATTCCACAAAATGATTTACGTCCTTCAAATCCAAATGGACCTTGTTTATTTAGAGTTTTACTTGCGGCTGTGGAAGAGAAAATCGGACAAGCATTTACTTTAAATGATATGAATAAAATAAAGAAAAATTGTTCAAAGGAAGATTCAAAATATATTGGAAATGAAGAAGAGGAATTTTTTGTTAACAATCATGCCAAAGTTATAAAAGCTGCTTTAACATTTAAGGGATATAAAAATGCAACTGTAACATGGTCTTCACCAAGAAAAAGTACAGTTTCTGGAAATTCTGATTATACAATTAGATTCATAAAGTCAAAAGGTCATTTTCAATTAGGTGATAAAGATGGAAATTTATTATGGGAACCGTATAAGTATAATAATCCTGATAATGCATATACAGGTAAAGCTGATGGATTTAATGAAGTAACAATTTCATTAGGAGCAAAAGAATGAAAAAATTATTCTTATTTTCTATTTTCATATTAAACATTATATCATGTTCGTTCGCATCTGAATTATCATTTCAAAAAATAAAAGATAATTTATCAAAACAAACTAATTTTTCATTTTCAAAAAATGTGAATGAAAATGTATTAGGTGATTCTGAAAGTCAAATTTATAATGACATTAAAATTACTACATGTGAAAGAAAGTTTTCCGACAAAGAGACAGATTGTGATGGATGGTATAATTCAAATGATATGTATAATGTATATAATAAAATTATGCGTAAAGAAAAAATCAGTTATGGTTTTGGAAGTGACTTTAAAATAACAAAAATCAATACCTATTATGTTTTGGATTATGTTGTTTTAAGTATGTTTGATATTGAAGATGTTAGATTTGAAAGATTTATAATTCTCTTTGATAATAAAAAATCAATAATTTTCAAATTAGAATATCCGAATACTTTGGATTCTATAAAAAATGAAATGAAAAAGTTAAATTATCTTGATTCTGTAACTGAAAAAGAGACAGAGTATTATTTTTGGAATGAAAATATAAATAAATCACAGATTGTAAAAGAATTAAGAGCGAAAAACTTTAATTGTATTAATTTACAAAATATTTTTAATAAAACGGAAATTATTAAAGAGAGTATAATATCTTCTATAAAAAAATAAGATAATCTAACAATTGTCAGGAGAAGTAAAATAATGTCAGATGATTCAAAACTAAGGGCTTACTTGTTTACTGTGGAGATTGATGGAATAGAGACAGCGAGGTTCCAGAAATGCGAGGGGCTTGAGGCTGAGACCTATGTCTATGAAGTTGAAGAGGGAGGCCTGAACCACACCACAAGAAAGTTCAGGGGAAGGACGCGGTTTCCAAATTTAATCCTTGAGAAAGGGATAACTGAGAACGACTCGCTTTTCAACTGGTTCAAGGAGACGTGCCTTGAGAACAAGAAGCTGGAAAGAAAGAACGGGTCAGTGGTGCTAAAAGACACAGAAGGAAACGAAGTGAAAAGATGGAATTTCTTCCGTGCCTTTCCATGCCGGTGGATAGGACCAAAACTGGTTACAAATCTTGGAAGCGACTTTGCGGTTGAAAGAATAGAGATAGCGCACGAAGGCCTGGCTGTAGACGGAAACTAGGAGGAGATGTTATGGCACTTGAAAAAGCAGTTATCACAAATATGGATACCAACGAAGAAATTGAGGTTATGTTCAACCCTAAAGAATATGTTGTTGAGAAAAAGACTCCATGGTCTGAAATCAATGTGTTCGGGCTTGACTCGCCTCCTGTGCAGTTTACAATGGGCGAGAGAAAACGGCTTTCCATGGAATTATTTTTCGATACCTTTGAAGAAATGACAGATGTCCGTAAATATACATCAAAAGTTGAGGAACTGATGCTGGTAAATGCACAGGAGCACAGGCCTCCTGTATTAAGATTCAGCTGGAGCAGCCTTAGCTTTGACTGTGTCCTAGAAGATCTTGTCCAGAGGTTCACAGTCTTTGGTGATGACGGAACTCCCCTCAGGGCTATATGCAAAGTTGTCTTCAAGGAATATGCGACAGCCGCAACACAGCTTTCAAATACAAGAAGAGAATCAGCAGACCATACAAAGCGGATGGCTTTAAGGGAGGGTGAAACCTTGTCCTCATTGTCAGCAAGAGAATACAATGACTGCAGGAAATGGAGAGTCATTGCAGATGCCAACAACATAGATGATCCTGAGAATCTGGCCGCAGGAACTATAGTAGAATTGCCACCGCTATATTAGATGGTGAGATTTTTAGTAACTTATGAAGCTCATTAAAGAGATGGAAAATACGGCCGAAAGCTTGCTTTTTCCTTTATAAAGCTGTTGGAAGCCGAACCGTCTGAAATGTATGTGCTAAAAAAGTTTTGGAGAAGAGATGAAAAAAAAGAAGTTAAAAATTTGCTTATTTTTGGTTGTTGTAAGTTTAATACTAAGTTGTAAGAACAATAAAAAATCAATACCGAAAATTAAATATGATGTTTCAAAAGAAACTATAAATATATCAAGCCAAGATGATTCATTTCAAAATTTATTAAATTCAGTTTCTATTGAAAAATATAAAGATGAGAGTGTTTCAAAAATAGGTATTTTTTCTATTGTAAATTTATTCGACAATGAAGCCATTATTGATAATTTTGAAAGCTATCTTTCTAATCAAGAGAAAGATATTTATATTGGTATATATACTTTATTGGAACCGCAGAAAGAATTTGTTAGAATAGATGACAATGAGCAGTTGTTTTATCAATATTTTACTATTGTAAATTTTGATGAAAATAGACGGATGCTAATTACGTTTTGGAAATACAATCCGAAATATAATAATAAATTTGAATACATTTTTGAAAATAAAAATAAAAGAATAAAAATATTAATGGAGAAAAAAGATGCCGCAAGCTATACCATTACAAGAAGTTAGAGTGATAGGTGTTTGCTCTGAAAAATCAAAGGGCAAATGGGAAGAAATAAAAAAAGGTCAATCAATGACTCGTCACTCTCATGGTGGCTCTTTTTTACGAATTGCTACTGTTGACATTGGATATGGACATTCTGGTGTTGCAAAAATGAATTCATCCCAATTAAAACAATATGATAGCTCTATAGAAACAGATAGCTCAGGAATTGCCTTTGCGTTTATAAAATATTGGAATGCAGATGGATATAATGGTGGAAATTTTACATACGAAAATGATACATTGACCGGAACTTATTGTACAAAATCGACACGTTTGTTAATACAGTCATAAATACAGTCTAATAAAACTATCTGATTAATACTATAAAATTTTTTTGCAAAAGTAATAAAAAAAACATAATATATAAGCAGCCATACAGAATGAACCAGAACATAAGAAAGAAACTAGAGACATACAAAGATACGCAGGAAGACACCAATGGGAACGGCATGTACAGCCACAGCCAGAAGGCGTTCCATGGGGATAATCCGTTCACGCTCGGAATAGTTACGGACAACAGAGACCCTGAATGCCTTGGCAGGGTGAGGGTTCAGCTGGATCTGCTGTCCCCCGGATGTGCAAGCCCA
>OIXU01000014.1_pt1 | contig 47319 bp, 49 predicted proteins | sample 1587921 | NCBI WGS metagenome assembly OIXU01 (sample SAMN03283238) | human gut metagenome | biome: human-associated habitat; material: feces | host: Homo sapiens | place: Peru | collected 2012
ACGCTTTTTCATCTTATTCTATTGCTGGATTTTTGTGTTCCTTGCGCGCGTCAAAAGTTTTTTCAACAACTGGCGGCGAGATGAGCCTTTTTTTCTGTGGAAATGCCGAGCATTACGCTTTGTGGCACGGAATGCCGCTTAAGAAAATCTTGAACGACGACACGAATTCAGGTGGCAAGTCAGCGAACTCCGCATTTAGAAGAAAGACCGCGCATATTCTAAGAAAACTTTTTCCGTGGAAATTTTTTTTGGAACAGAAAAAACTTTTCACAGTAGCAAACTCTGAATTTTTTGTTCCGTTCTTGAAAACTGCGTTCAATCTGCCGGATGAGAAAATCCTTCGTACTGGCTCTCCGAGATGCGACGCTCTTTTTGCGCACAGAAAAAAGCCTTTGCTGGAAAAAATCCGCGGACAATTTCCTGAAAGCAAGATAATTCTTTATATGCCCACGTTCAGGACTGCGGAATGGACTGGCGAGGTTTTCAATCCTTTTGATGAAAAATACGGCTTTGATCTTGACGAATTTTTGGCGACGCTGGAGCGTCATAAAAGTGTGCTTGTGTACAAGCCGCACTTTTCTGACTTACGCTTTATAAAAACCGTAAGTCAGAAAAGCTCAGCCTCACGGCTTATCACGATAAATGATTCTGACTACGACGAGCTTTACAACTTTGTCGGTCAGGTTGATATGCTGATGACCGACTATTCAAGCATTTACTTTGACTTCATTGCGACAAAAAAGCCGGTTGTTCTTCTTCCTTTTGACTACGACTTTTACATAAAATACGCGCGCGGTCATTACTTCAATTATTTTGAGAACATGGAAGGTGCAAAAGCAAAAAACTGGCAGGAATTCTACAGAATTCTTGAAGAGAAAAGCTATTCGCCAGTAAGCGAGAAAACACGGAAAAAATTTGCGGAATACTTGGATGGAAAGTGCTGCGAAAGGTTGTGGAATAAAATCACGGAGTTTTCAAAATGATAGTTTCAATTGTGCTTGCCACTTATAACGGAAGTTCTGAAAATCCTATCTGGATTTCATATAAAACTATAGATAAGGAGGAAAACTGAAAAGACAATTGATTTTTGATAAAACAACGGTGTTTTCCTGTTGTTTTATATGTTCTTTGATATTTCTATTTTTGATTTGTGGTTTATCAAAACCCTAAAGACGGCTGAGGTAAACTCTTGATTTTTGCATAATTTTCTTACCGTTTTACCGTATTGAGGATATTTGTAAAAAATGCTACTTTTATTAAAAAGCAGTGCCTTTATGGGCTGAACTTTTTAATAGGAACTCTGCTATGGAAATTAAGCGTGATGTGTATCTGGACAGACTTGTTTCGTCTATGTGGAACGGGCAGGTAAAAGTCATAACTGGAATCAGAAGATGCGGAAAGTCTTATCTTTTGCACGTCCTGTTCAAGAATTATCTGCTTGAAAAAGGAGCAATGCCAGAGAATATCATCTCCATTGAGCTTGATTTGCTTCGCGACATACGATTTAGAAATCCGCTTGAGCTTTCCTCATTTGTTGTCAGCAGGATTAAGGATAAGGCGAAAAAATTTTATCTTTTTATTGATGAGATTCAGCTTTCGGATGAAGTTAAGAATCCTTATAATCCGGAAGGCAAGAAAATCACTTTTTATGATGTTCTGAATGATTTCCGTGAGTATCAAAATCTTGATGTTTACGTTACAGGCTCAAACTCAAAAATGCTTTCATCAGATATTCTTACAGAATTCCGCGGACGCAGCGATGAAATAAGGGTTCACCCGTTAAGCTTTGCAGAATTCTTGTCGGTGTATGACGGCGAAAAATCTGATGCGTTTGAGGAATACTGTTTTTACGGCGGGCTTCCTTTTGTGCTTTCCAAGAGTGATGAAGCGGGAAAAATGGAGTATCTTTCCACGCTTTTTTCTGAGGTTTACATAAAAGATATTGTTGAGCGTAAAAAAATTGAGCGCGAGGATGTGCTTTCCAAGATTCTGAATTTAATCTGCTCTTCTGTCGGCTCTCTTACAAATCCTAGAAAAATTGCTGACACACTCCGCTCAAAAGAGAAAACTGAAGTTTCGGACGTTACTGTTTCTTCATATATAAAGCACCTTGAGGATGCGTTCCTGATTTCTGAGGCGAAGCGTTATGATGTTCGCGGAAAGTCCTATTTTGATTTTCCAAGCAAATTCTACTGCGAGGATGTGGGCTTAAGAAATGCGAGAATTGGATTCAGGCAGCAGGAGATGACGCATATCATGGAAAATGTGGTTTATAACGAGCTTAAAATCCGCGGATTTCTTGTTGATGTGGGTGTTGTGTATTCAAGGGAGCTGAACCAGAATAAAAATTCTGTGCGTGTTCCGCGCGAGATTGACTTTGTGGCTTCAAAAGGCGGAAAGAAAGTCTATGTCCAGTCGGCTTTCGCGTTGCAGACCGAAGAGAAAACAGCGTCAGAACTCAAGCCCTTTTCGCTCACAGGAGATTCATTCCCGAAAATAATTGTGCGCGGCGACATAAGAAAACGCTGGTACGATGAAAACGGCATTCTGAACATCGGAATCACAGATTTTCTGCTGGACAAAAACTTGTTTTAGAAAGGCGAAATTCAAAAATAGAAATCAGATAAAATCAATTCTCTTTTCAGCCAAAAAAAGATGGCTGAATCACAAAAATTAAAAATCGAAATTCTCCCCCTTTGGCGAACAAGCGGCACTTACTCTTGTCTGCTGCATGGCTTTGCTTTGCTCAAATATCTTTACAACCAACGCTTTGGAAAATTTCTAAATAATATCGTCCATGTAAGAAAAAGTTATAAGTCATATTCAGGAAGAAAATAGAATGGAACTGATTTTTTATTTATTTTCTTTTTTAATGCTATATATTATTTGGACTCTTTTTAAGGATTATCTTCACCCGGCTTTTATTACAGTTGCTGTATGGTTTGTTATTATATTTTCATATAACTATTTGATAAGAAAAACTGGTATATGGATTTCTTTGTCTGACGACTTTTATCTTGTAATAATTACGTATATTTTATCATTTTGTATTTTTTCTGGATTTTTTTCAACAAGAAAATTTTGTATAAGTTCAGTTGAAAAAGTTTCTTTTGGACTGATGCATAAGTTTTTTTTATACGCATCTATTTTATTTTTATTTATTTCAAATGTTTACTATATAAATTTAATCAAACAAGTGGGATTCAGCTTATTGAGGGAAGAAACCGAGTTTGGTTCTTCTCTTCCAATCTATGTAAAGCTTTCTTCATATTTTATGCAGCCGGGAATTATAGTTTTCTTTCTTGGAATTACAAATTCTTCAAATTTGAAAAAATATAAGATTCATCTTTTTGTTCTTGCTGTTATGATTTTAATTTCTTTTTTTACATCAATGAACAAAGGCGGATTTTTTCAGCTTGCTGTTTGTATATTTTATTTCTTGAAAGTAAGCAACAAATTAAACAAAAAAACTTTTATTGCCTTAGTATTGATATTCTTAGGATTTGTTATTACTTTGCAGTTTCTTAGGTCTGGAAATGAAACATCTAAGTCAAATTTTTTTACAAGATTTTTATATGTTTATTTTTTATCACCTGCACCAGCCTTTGATGCTGTAGTAACAGGCAGCAAAAATTTACATTCAGAGTATTTTGGATGTTGGACTTTTTCATTTTTTTACAGATTCTTTAATAAACTTGGTGTTTGCAATGTTCTTCCTAGCACACTTCTAAAAAGTGAAAAATGGATTGGAGTTCCGTATGCAACAAATGTTTATACAATGCCTGGATATTTTTATATCGATTTTGGAATTATAGGAATTATTATTTGTGCATTTTTATACGGAAGTATATTTGGAAAATTATATTCAGGAATTAAATACAAAAATTCTATTGATAAAAAAATCTTTTACGCCCTTTATCTTTATTGTCTTGTATTTCAGTTTTTTGGAGATTGGTTTTTCGGCTTTTTTAGTGTTACTTTGCAAACTTTATTCTGGCTTTTTGTTCTTACGCATAAATTTAAAAGTTATACATTGAGGTTCATTTATGATTGATATTCTTTTGGCAACATATAATGGAGAAAAGTATATAGATACTCAAATTTCAAGCATTGTGAATCAATCTTATTCAGACTGGAAACTGTATATTCATGATGATGGAAGTTCCGATTCAACAGTTGAAAAAATAAAATTTTGGACTTCTCGCGATTCCCGGATTGCTTTTATTGAAGATGGCATAACATTTCATAATCCTGGTATGCATTTTATGCATCTTTTGAAGTTTTCTAAATCTGAATTGGTTTGTTTCTCTGACCAAGATGATTTGTGGCTGGAATATAAGCTTCAGAGAATGTTTGAAGCGTTTGATAGGCAGACAAAAAATCCATATTTGCTTGTTTCAAACTGTTATTTATGGAATACAGAAAATAAAACTATTATTCCAAAAGTGAATTTTAATCAGGCATATTCTCTTGAAGAATTTTTATTCTTAAATGGCGGTCTTCAAGGGTGCGCAATGATGTTTAATTCTGAGTTAAGAAATATTGCTCTTTCCAGAAATGTTGAAAATCTTTATATGCATGATTATTTGATTTCTTTGATTGCTTTTACATTCGGAAAAGTTAAGTATTTAAGTGAGAATTTGTTTTTATATCGGCAGTATGAAAATAATGTTTCAGTTCATATCGAAATTAACAAAAATCAATACAGAAAGCGAATATTGAAAAACCGCAAAATTCCTGTTGTTTTTGCTCCTGCATACAAAAATATTATGTCATTTTATCAGATTTTTAAAAACGAGATAGATGAATCTAAGAAAAAAGTTTTTAAGCGATATTTGGAATTAAAAGACAAAAATTCAATAGCACGTTTTTTTAGAGTATTTTTTTCAAAATTTTCATTAGGAAAAAATGGTCATAAAAAACTAGTTCTAAAAATGATTCTGAGAAAATTTTGGAGGGAATCATGAATAATAAAATAGACGTTTCTGTAGTTATCCCTGTTTACAATGCAGAAAAAACTATCTGCGAATGTGTTGATTCTGTTGTGAATGAAATGCTAGCGAACGGTCTGTCCTATGAAGTTATTTTGGTGGATGACGGAAGTACAGACAGCTCTCTTGCATTGTGCAGACAGTATGCTGAGACAAATCCATGCATAAAAGTAATTGCTCAGAAAAATTCAGGTCCTTCTGTTGCAAGAAACACAGGAATAAAAAATGCGAGCGGTGAATTCATTGCTTTAAATGATGCTGATGACAAATGGCTTTCTGGCAAAATGAAAATACAGATAGAAGAACTGCGTAAAAATACTGAAGTTGACTTAGTTTGTGCAAAATACGGCTCTTGTCGGCGGGCTGGAAAAAGAACAGATATTACATATAAAAAAGAGATGTTTCATAATTTTTTTAGCCCGCAGACAAGCGTCTTCCGCTTGTCTGCTCTTGTCTGCGGTTTCAATGAAACTTTGAGCTATTCAGAAGATATGCGGTTTTTGTTGGATTTTATGCAGCACGGAAAATGTGTGTATCTTCCTTTTTTAGCGACAGTTCCTGTTCTTTCCAAATGTGTTTTTGGCGAGGCTGGACTTTCTTCGCATATATGGAAAATGGAAATCGGAGAACTTAAAAATATCTTATTCTCAAAAAAAATTCATAAAACAAACATTCTGGTGATGCTGATTGCGATGTTGTGGTCTTTGTTAAAATTTTTTAGAAGAGCCGCAATTTCAGTTTTTATAAAAATCCGAAAAATCTTAAGGAGAAAATAAAATGGGTGAAAATACTAAGAAAAAAGTCCTATTTCTTTCAAACACCGCGAATTTCTCAAAGTTCAATCTGCCTTATATGCGCTGGTTCAAGGAGCAGGGCTGGCAGGTTGACTATGCTTCCGCAGGCGAGGAGGAAGTGAAGGACTGTGACAACCAGTACACGATAAGCATTGCGCGCTCTCCGTTTTCATTTAGGAATTTCAAGGCGTACAGGCAGCTTAAAAAGATTCTGTCGGAAAATCATTATGACATTCTGCACTGCCACACGCCTATGGGAGGAGTTCTAGGGCGGCTAGCGGCTAAGAAACTCTGGAAGCAGCACAAAATCAAGGTTATTTACACTGCGCACGGATTCCATTTTTACAAAGGTGCGCCGGTCTTGAATTGGCTTTTGTATTATCCAATGGAAAAATGGCTTTCGCACTGCACTGATGTGATTGTAACAATAAACGAGGAAGACTATGAGCGTGCAAAAAAATCATTCTAAAAAAATGTGTCATGCTGAAGCTGTTTCAGCATCTGTTTTAAAAGAGATTCCGAATCTAAGCGAGCAGAAAACTGCTCGAGTTCGGAATGACAAAAGTGTTGAGATTTTTAAGATTGACGGCGTTGGAGTGAACCTTTCAAGATTTCACCCTTGTACTTTGCAAGAAAAAAAATCGTTGAGGGCGGAGCTTGGATATTCTGAAAACGATTTTGTCATCACGGTTGTTGCGGAGCTAAACAAGAACAAGAACCAGATTATGCTTGTTAGGGCTGTTCCCGAGCTGGCAAAAATTATTCCGGGCTTGAAAATTCTCCTAATTGGAAAAGAGACGCTTCCGATTGTGCGGGAATTTGTTCAGAAAGAGAATCTTGAAAAATACGTAGAATTTTTGGGCTACAGGCGAGATGTCGAAAAACTCACAATGATGAGCGATGTGGCGTTTTCCGCAAGTATTAGGGAAGGGCAGGGATTGAATCTTGTGGAAGCTATGGCATGTGGACTTCCTGTTGTTGCGTCTAATATTAGAGGGCATAGGGATGTTATAAATAACGGCTGGAACGGAATCCTTTGTGACTTGTCAAACCAAAATTCTTTTCACGACGCGATTATTCTTCTGTATAAAAATCCTTCGTTGCGTGAAGAAATGGGCAGGCGGAATGTTTGCGAGGCGAAAAAATATTCAGTTGACATTGCGGTGAGGAAGATGGCAGGAATATACAAGGAAGTCATTTCTGAAAATGTCGGGGGGGGGGACAACTGTAGAGTAGTTTTTCAGTTCTGCTTGCCTTCATTCTTGAATGTGGAGGCTGCGTGATGAAAAAACATGCTCAGGTTTTTATGCTGGACGGAGTTGGAATAAATCTTGAGAAATTCAAGGCTGTTTCTTCTGAAGAAAAAAACGCACTCCGTTCAAAATACAAATACGATTTCAGCGATTTCATAATCCTTTACATTGCGGAGTTCATTCCGCGGAAAGACCACGGTTTTTTCATAAAAAACATTCCGGAATTGAAAAAGCAGATTCCGAACCTAAAAGTCATAATGCCCGGCCGCGGCGTGCAGCTAAAGGAAATGAAAATTCTTGCCGTGAACCTTGAGGTTGACGACATTATTTGGTTTCCCGGCTACAGAAAGGACATAAATCTGCTATGTGCGATTTCAGACCTTTATGTTACGACAAGCCGGCAGGAAGGGCTTCCAATCAGCGTGATTGAGGCGATGGCGAGCGGACTTCCAATTGTAGCAAGCAATATCCGCGGCCAGACCGATGCTGTTTTGCCCGGACGAAACGGAGAACTTTATCAGCTGGACAACAACGCAGACTTTGTGGAAAAGATTGTGGCTCTTTACAAAAATCCCGAGCTTAGAGCAGAAATGCGGAAAAATAATATAGAAGATTCTGCAAAATATTCGGTTGACATTGCCGTAAAGAAGATGGCGGAGATTTACGGGGAGTGTGTAGAAGACATATAAAAGTGAGTTTTTAGATTCTGTATATATTCGTTTTACTTCTCATTCTTGAGATATTTCAACATGGAATATCGGTAAAAAAGTTATATTTGCTCATTTGAGTTATTATAGACAAATTTTTTAATAAAATATATCTTCTTAAGTACAGTATGTTAATTAATCATGAAAGAAAAAATAAGAAAAAGAATTTCTTGGGAATGAATATAAAAAATGAAAAAAAATTGTTAAATATTTGTTTTATAATACTGTTTTCTGATTTTATATTTGCTCAAGATTTGGTTATTGCGAAGTCAACAAACATTGGTGTTGAAAATGAAGAGGAAGTTATTCATAGGACAGAATCAAAACTTGAGATTTTGGAAGAAAAAGTTGATTTATGTAAAGATTATTTTGATAGAATAAATTCAACATACCAATGGTCAATGGGTATTATTTTTACAGTAATTATAGCTTTTCTCGGCATAACGGGATATAACTATCATAAAAATTATAAAAATGAACTTGCTAAAATAAAAGATAAGCTTGAAGAGAATTATCAGAATAAAATCAATGAATTGATTCGAAAAAACTCAAAATCTATATCTGAAAATGCTGAATCTATTGAAAATAGACTAAAAAGAGAATTGCTAGAGATAAAATTTTATTTTTTTGATTATCAGTTTAAGAATGAACCATCAGAAAAACAAAAACTCTCATTGTCATTAAAAATATTAAATATTTTATCAGCATCTAATTGGGGATATTCAGATTGGCTATTTAATGAATATTTCAAATATATTGAAGATTGTTGTTCTCGGAAAATTTATTTTAATTACTCTGAAGTGGATGATGTAAAAGAAATGTTGTCAAAACTTCCAGAAAGATTTGAAAATGAAAAGAACAAATTAACCTCTGTTATTGATTACGATAGATAGGAGATGTATATGCAAAATAATGATTTATTTAGGTTAAGCTTTATATCTTCAAATTCTAGTAATATTTCTTTGAAAAATAACTTACGTAGAATAGTGTATTCTATTTTTTATAAGAAAAATAATTATCAATATTCCTGTTCAGAATTACTAAATCTCATCAGAACTGAATACGATTTAGAATTCTCAACACTAGAACTCAATGAAGCAATTGCTAATGACTCTTCATTGGAAAAAGTAACTGATAATGAAAGTGAAAAATATCGATTAACAATAAAAAAATATCAAGAAATTTCAACGACTGAAAGAAACAAATCATTGCCTGCTATAATCAAGAAGTATTTATTATCTTTTGAGAATAAATATGATGTAAGTAAGGTTGAAAAATTAATTACTGGTTACTTATTTCAAGCTTTTAATAAAAATAAAAATGCAATTCTGCAATTACTAGGAAAAGAAAATACAAATGATATTGAAAACTATGATTATTCAGATGATGAAAAATTAATTATTAATGATTTTTTGAATTGGGATGATGAAGATAAAAATCATGCAATATATAATGCAATTTCTTATTGTGTGGATTATTGTATGTTAACAACTAAAAAGGATGTCAATAGTTTTAAAAATATATTTTCTGGAAAAAAGTTTTATTTAGATGCAAATGTAATCTTGCGATTAATTGGATTCAACAATCAAGAGAGACAAAAAATCTTGCAGTCGTTCATAAAGAGATGTAGAGATGTTGGAATAGAATTACGTTATTCAAATTTCACATTAGAAGAAGCAAAAACAACAATAGAATATTATGTTGAACAACTTTGTAATATTAATAAGGATTATAGGATTTTATCCCAACGTCAGACAGAAAGGTATTTGTATAATAGAAAAGATATTATTACTCTTTATAATAATTGGGTTGATAAAAATTATTCTTCATATAATGATTATTCTGCATTTGCAAAATATTTGATTAAGGAAGTTGAATCAGTTATAAGAACTTGTAAATTAGAATTATTTAAAAACCAAAAATTAGTGAATGAAGCTGAATATTCGGAATTATTCAATTCTTTGAAATATTTTAAGGAAAGTAGAAATATTCAAACATATGATAATTCTATTGAAATCGATATTAATAATTTTATCACAATAAAGAATTACCGTGAAAACGAAAAAGGAGATAATATTTTTAATCTTAATAATTATCTTATTTCAACAGACTCTAAACTTTGTGAATGGAATAAGGAGTTGTTTCCAGGTGTAACGCCTATTTGTATACTTCCTAGTACTTGGTATTCAATGATTTTGAAATTGTGCGGTAGGTCTGACAATGATTATAAGGCATTTACTTCATTCTTAAATATGAGGTATCAAATAGAACCGAATTCTAGTTTAAAAAAGAAAGAAGAAATAATAAGATATGTTCAATCCTTGGAGGAACCGAAATATATAAAAGAAAAAATTCTAGATAAAATTTATGAGTTGATTAGAACGCCTACTTTCGTTTATGAACCAAAAAATATTGTAGAACAAGCAGAAATAGAAGTAGAAAATGAAGAGATTGAAAGAATTAGTACATTGATTGGAAATGATTTTAAAGAACAAGGTAAACTCTCATTAATAAATAAAATGATTGATGAAAAACTTGATCGAAAATATTGTGTTATTAATTTCTTAAAGTCTAAGCTTCCATGCATTGTCTCTATTTTAAATTGGATAGAGGGAGTTATGGTTATTATTTTGGTAGTTATGCTGATTTTTCCTCGATTTGATTTAACAAGATTATCAACTTATTTTTTAATAGATTCTTATATCGAGGGATTTATAAAAATAAGAAATATACAAGGCTTATTAGCTGTTATTATCTTTTCGTTCACTTGGGTTATTATAAAACCTTTGCTATGGATTCTTAATAAATTTAATAGAGAAGAAGATTTTAAGAAATTTCAAGATAAGATGATAAAAAAGTATTTATTAAAAAAAGAAAATACAGTGTAAGTATTCCCCTAAAATCTCCTTGACCATAATAAAAAATCTTCGTATATTAAAATAAGTTCCGTGGTAGAACTTGCGGCTAGTGCGAAGATTTTTATCATACCATGTCAAAATATAATGGCTACCTATGGGCATCAGGTTTATTGTTGCTGAAGGTACTAGCAAATAAGCATGTACAATAAAAAGATGCTCAAGGAGTAACATTATGTCAAATCTTGAGTTCTTAAAAAAAGAAGCCAAAAATCTTTTAAAAGACTGGAAAACCCAAACAAAAACTGTAGAAAGTGACGGTTCTATTTTTTACAATTATTCCCCAAAATTTTATGATGTGGCAGATTTGTTCCTTTATTATGAATTTAGTGATAAGGACGAGCATGATATAAAACTTTCACGTGCTCAACATCTGATTGCTAAAATAGCTGGATTCAAAAAATGGAATGAACTGATTCATGCTTCCCCAAAACGTTTGGAGCTTGCGGAGTTGGTAGTCAGAAATATTAAGAACAGTTCTGATATTGAAGAATGGAATAATGTGATTCTTTTTTCAGGTTTTAAAGAAATGGATGAAACTTCTCAACTTGAATATGCCAGACAATATTTTGAATTTGTCAATAACTTGACAGACGAAGATCCATACAATGGCGGAGTTCCTTTTGATTGGGATATGGATCAGGGCTATGTCGATGAATTCGAGTGATATTGGATGGAGATAGTATGATAGATTTTTTTCAGACAATAAATGTAAAACGTTTCGTTTTTGCAGATGGTGATAATTTAAGTAATCCCAAAGTATTTATAGATTTTTTGAATGAACAGAAATATCTTGAACTGAATTCGCAGATTATATGTTTTATCGGTGCAAACAAGAATCAAAATAATTGGTATAACACTGCTGTAAAATATATTAAGTCTTTTGATAAAAAAACATCTTTCAATTTGACTCCAATACGTATTTTTTCTGAGGGAAACAATGCGCTGGATATGGTCTTGTCGTCTTATGTAGGCTTGGCGATGGGGCAAAATTCCAGAGCCGAATTTATTATTGTTTCCAACGATAAAGGTTATGATTCTGTTGTTGAGCATTTTAGCAGTCTGGGAGTCCAGATAAAAAGAATACCAATTTGTAATGCAGCAAAGAATGATAAAGAAAAATCTTCTGAAAGTAAGAGTACAAATGCAGATTTAAGTTTGGAGTTGATAAAAAATTTAAAAGAGCAGATTTTACAGATAAATAATAAAAAGCGTCCTAAAAAAATAGCTGCCTTGAAAAACGTTCTGAAAAATCTCGGCAGAAAAAATATAACGGACAAAAATGTAGACAATATTACAAACCAAATTATAGAAGAATTGAAAAGAGAAAATAAGCTTTCTGTGGATAATCAAAAGATAAAGTGGAAATAAATATCTATTTTCAGAAAGGGGGTCTATTGTATTCTTCATTCTGTTTAGTATGTAATATATTTATAATAACAAATTGATATAGTGATATAATGTTATTATTCAATATGAAAATAAAATATTGACAAAATGAGTATTTTTACTGTATTCTTATGTAAATGACAATTTTTGATAGAATAGAAGAGTGCCTTGTTGATTATGACTTAAAGGCAAAAGATTTGGCAAATGCAATAGGCGTTAGCACGTCTGCATTTGCTCAATGGAAAAAAAGGGGCACTGTTCCTGAGCCGGCAATATTATATGCAATTGCAAAATATTTGACTGTCTCAACACATTGGCTTTTGTTTGGTGAACTAGATGATTGTTGGACAGAATCAACTTATCAGGATAGATTGGGATTAAGTCCAGAATGTATAGTATATAGGATTGAAAATCAGATTGAATCATTAACTCAAAATTTTAGTAAAAAATATGATGAAAAATTTTATGAACTTATAATTGATATAGTAAGTGTTCGGGAGTTGTATAATTGGAAAAACAGACGTCTAAATCCATCGTTTGTTAAGTTATTAAAAATAGCTGATAAGTTAAAAGTTCATTATGAATGGATTCTTACAGGAAATGAACCTGATGCAAAATATACTGATTCATGGCTTGTGAGAATAGTACAGGATTATCCGTATATGCTAAGAAGTTTTACTTGTCTAAACAATGAAGATAAAAATGTGGCGATGAAAACCATTGATTCTTTGTTTTTGGCAGAACAGTATAGAAAAGATAAATTTCAATGAAGATTATTAACCGTTTAGGATGTTAAACAGATTTTAAATGACAATATTACCGGAGGTTTTTATGGTTAAAATTTTAGTAAAATTTATATTGCCAATAATTCTTACTGTTATGGGATTTCTTTTCAAGAAATATTTCAAAGTTTTTAATAAAGAAGCAATGAAATTTAAAACCATAAGAACAGAATATTTGAAAGATAAAACAATGGGCTATTTCTATCTACAGTCTTATTTAAAAATAAGACTCTCTAAAAAAGAGATGGATTTTATCTTAAATTCTTCAGATGCATATTCAATTATGAAAAAAATAAAGAATGCTTATGGAGATTATGTCTTTGATGGTAAAAAGTTTAAAGGTAAAATCAATGGAAGAGCATATATAATGCCAGTAATCGGATATTTTATTTCCGCATTGGGAATTATGTTTTATATAACTTTTTATAGAGAAATATTGAATTTCGGGTTTGATAAAATTTCATATTTTTGGACATTTATAATCATTATCTCTGTATTTGGACCAATTCTTTTTTCGAGCGTTCTGAGATTACGAGAAATAGGAGCTGTCTTTTATTTGGAGAAAATAACTTCAAAAAAATGGAACAGAAGCAACGAAAAAAATAGGTTAATTATTAGAACATATTGAAATGAAAAGTCTTTTTTTAAGGGCAATTTGGAATGGTATAAGTTTTTGCTGATTGTTGAACTCTAGCAGTTTCACAGGATTGGAAAGTCGAAGTATTTTTAAATTCTCTGCTGTTCACTTCCTGCATTGATTATGTTCAGTCGATTACTTATAAGGACGGCAAATATCAGATTTATTACAAAATAGCATTGTCAAAACTTTTGTTTGCAATGGCGGATGATGATCCGGAAGAAATTTTTGAATATTTTGACGAGGAATCTCTTGAAGATTTTCCTGAAAATGTTGATGTAAAGCCTGTGAACACGGATTTGGAAGTCGGCGCGGAATTTCTACTTTTAATAGACCCGAAAACAACGGATGAAACAGAAAAGTCATTCTTGCCTAAAGTCGCGGGGCAAAAGTGCTATATTCCGTTTTTGTTTGGAAGCGAGGATTTTTCATTTGCCGATTTTATGAAGTCAGACGACAGCGAGTCTCAGGCAATTTCAGAAGCGATATTGTCTTCCGCAAAATGCCGCGTGATGGTCAGCAAGAAGATAATTTCTTCTATTAATAACGCCTATTTTGAAGGTCGTGGCGGACAGAATTATTCAGTTGCCGTGTTTGACTATGGCGAATCATTCTGCATGGAAATTCCATTTATCGTTCTTTTTGAAAGTGGAATGTACAAGTTTGACAGGATTGTCGTGATTAGGGAATAAAAAAACGGAGAAACAACCTTATTGCTGTTCCGTCGCTCTGTTCCTCGAATTTCTGGTCGTCCGCCCATTTGTACATTCGGATGTAGTCGCTTTTTTCCTTGCGGATTTTCAGTTTGAAGCTGTAGTTTTCTTTTCCGATGAATTTTCCGAAGCTGCCTTTGCTGTGCTTTTCAAATTCAAAGTCCGGCGGAAGAGTAAAAGTTTTGTCCAAAATTTTTGGATTCGTGATTGCAGGAAGATTATAGAGCCGAGTTTCCTTGTAGAATTTATTGTAGCAGTACAAGCTCCACATTCCCTGAAAGTAGACAAGCTGCCAAGGCTCAACGGTAACTTCATAACGCCTGCCATTTTTATAATAGTCAAACTGGATGAGGCGGTTTTTCATCATGGATTCTTCGATTAGATTCCATAGCTTATCTTCTATTTTTACCGCGTTCATTCCGAGGAACACAATCCGGTTTTCAAGTTTTGCCGCGTTCAGTTTTTCGTTTCCGTCAAGCTCGTTTTCAAGGCTTTTGTAGACTTCAATTGCCTGATTGTAAATCGGCGTGTCCTTTACAATTTTGAGCAGATTTGTCATCAGGTGGGCGGCGATAATCTGCTTTTCGGTAGTGAAGCTTGCAATCAGGCGGAAATGCGATTCAGCGTAGTAATAGCCTTTTCTGTTGCGGTCGTATGATATTTCCGCACCGAAATCGTTTCTTAGAGTTTCTATTGCCCGCAGAACCGTAGCCTCCGAACATTCGAATTTTTGCATCAGAAAAGCGACGTTCGGATATTTTTCCGCTGCAATCAGCTCGTCAATCTGCAAAGCCCTGCGGTAATTAGAAAGTGAAAGCCGTCTATTGCTCATAATTTGGATCTTCCGTCAGTTCTGAAACAGGAAAATTATGAACTATTGAGTGTTGGCCCTTTTCCAGCAGAATCAGATTTTCCGGGCGGCAGTCATATCCGTTGTTGTTGATGTGGTGAACATGCATTCCCTCTTTGTAATTTGAGAAAAAAGCCTTTGCTACAAAGATATAAATATTTTCAGAACGATTATCTGAGTCTTTGCCTTCTACAGTTTTAGTCATTTTAAGATAACCGTTAAAATTATTATCATCTTGGTGAACGAGAATTCCATTTAACTTTATTCGGGCAAGGTTACTCACAGTATATTTTTTGTTATCAGGGACTTCACGCCATATTTCTTTGAAAGTTTCGTCTAATCCGTATACTTCTTCCAAAAGTTTTGCAGGAATTGTTTCTGATTCACAATTATATATTTTTGAATATTTTTTCTGTATTAATTTTCGATATTCATTGTTATGATTACTTTGATAATTATTTGCAGATAAACTTAATTCATAAAGGCTGTATTTTCTATTATTATACCCCGTCACTTCTGCCTTTAAATCTTTTTCAAACTTGGAAAAGTCTTTAGTATTATTTGATTTTTCCATCTTTTCACCTCACTGTAGTTTCAGTATACATCATCACACTGTCATATAATGCAAGTCTGAAAATTATATCACGAAAAATATTTTTTTTGAAAAAAATTAGACTGTCATTATTTGCAAGTCCGCCGTGCTATCATAGTTTTAAAGCTGAATAAAAATCTTTCGTGAAACAAAACTGGAGGTGGACATGAAAAATGCGATGACTTTTGACGACATTTATCTTTTAAAGGACAGTGCCGTTAAGCTGGTTCTAAAGAAAATCGATGTTATGGATCTGGAATATGCCTTGGTGGAAGCGACTTCGGAAGTCAAGGATGCGTTTTTCCGCAATATGTCAAAATGTGCGGAGCAGATGATAACGGAAGATATGCAGTACAACACTGATGTTTCCTGCAAGGATTCTTTTGAATCGCAGCAGAAAATTCTTGATACGATATTCGGACTTGAAAAATCTGGAAAAATCAGGCTTCCAGAAAAATAATACAGTATTCTTCATCAGAGAATTTTTGCACGTGATTCGTGCGAAATCTACAGCTTCACGCTTATTTATTGCGACTCGTTTTCCGCACAAAAATTGTCTTCGCTGAAAACGAAACTATAAAAATTCCAGAGAACCGTCGATTATTCCTGAAGTATTGCGGGCTTCAATCCTTATCTTCCGGGATTCAAAAAATTCTGAAATCTGATTTATCTTTTTCTCATTTGCAAAATCACAGAAAGTCAGGACAACCTGAAAATCCTTTAAAAAGGAATATTGCTCTAAAATTCCGCTCAAAATCTGGAGGTCAATAATCGCTGGAACTGCAAGAAAACATTTTGCGGCAAACACGGATTTTGAAAAGAAATCGTATACAGATTTTTGCTTGCCAAGGTTTCCGCTTGTGTCTACAAAATAAGTTTTGTCCGGGCTGTAGCTGTAATCTTCCGGAGCTTTGCTGATTTCAGTCTTGCATGGAACGGACATCATGCGGCAGATTTTCCGGCACATTTCACCGGCACAGATATTGAAGTCGTTGAAGGAAATCACTTCGTAGGGCGGTTCTGTCATTTTGCCGTTGTCATGTCGTCTTTTTTCTAGTATTTTCTGACGCAGGAATTTGAACAGCACATTCGATTTTCCGCTTCCTGGAATTCCAATGAACATATAAGTTCTGGTTTTGTTGTCTTGTTTCATAAGAATATAATAATGCATGAGGCTTGCATATAGTGAAGGTTTGGGATTTTTGTGAAAGAATCGATAAAAGTATGTTTTCTTATTATGATGAATATTATTTGTTATGAATGAATTGAAAACCAACAGTAAAAAGCCAAAGGCTAAAATTATAACAGTTCCAGAAATAATTTCTATATCAATTTCGCTGATTGCTGTGATGGTTTCTTTGCTCATCTTCTTTCTTCCGCTAGTAAAAAATCATTTTACAATAGAAGATCCTGCTGGTGTGTGTATATACGCTCATCAAAAAATTCAAATTATGATGAACTGGTTATTCCAATTATCTGTAATAATTATGGAAATTTTATAAGAACTATCAATAATATGGAATGCACTTTGAGTTTTGATGACAAATTGCTTCCAAAAAAAAAATATTTAAAGAAATTATGGCACAAATAAAAAAGCAGAACCAGTTGAAAACCTTGAGGTTTAATGCTTGAAACAAAAACACATAATAAAATATGAAATGATGTAATTTTAGTTTTGTTGATTAAAGTAAAATAAACAATTGCGCTATTTTACTTAAAATGCTATCTTTTAAATGTATTGCAATAAAAAGAGGCGGGTGAATATGAAAATTGAAGATTTTGTTTCCGGAACATGGGAATCGGGATATAAATATAAGTATTTTGTTCCTTCTACTATAAATCATTCTTTTTCATGGGAAGACGATGCAATAAATTCACTTCTTGAAAACGCATCCTTAAAATTAGGAGAACTGAATTCATTTTCAAGGTTTGTGCCGGATATAGATATGTTTATAAAAATGCATATTTACAAGGAAGCTGTTGTTTCAAGCCGGATTGAGGGAACAAGAACAAATATTGAAGAAGCATTGGACAGCGAAGAGCCGAATTCTCCAGAGAAGAGAGATGACTGGCTGGAAGTCAATAATTACGTAAAGGCAATGAATGAGGCAATTGAAAAACTAAAAACATTGCCTTTGTCATGCAGGCTTATACGTGATGCCCATAGAATTTTGTTGGCAAGCGGAAGAGGAGAGCGGAAAACGCCTGGTGAATTCAGAATCTCTCAAAACTGGATTGGAGGTGCAAGCATTGCGGATGCTGTTTATGTTCCGCCTGCGGCTGACAAACTTGGCGAGCTTATGTCCGATTTTGAAAAATTTCTGAACAATGAAGAAATAAATGTTCCTCATCTCATAAAAATCGCAATAGCGCATTATCAGTTTGAGACAATCCATCCGTTTTTAGATGGAAACGGAAGAGTCGGACGGCTGCTTGTCACGTTATATTTTGTCGCCTCTGGAATTCTTGAAAAACCGCTTTTGTATCTTTCGGCTTTCTTTGAAAAAAATCGCTCTTTATATTACGACAAGCTGACAATGACCCGTGAAAAGAACGATTTAAAACAATGGGTAAAATATTTTCTGGTCGGAATTGCCCAAACCGCAGAAGAAGGTACATGTACATTGCAAAAAATAATGCAGCTAAAGTCAAAAGTAGAAGAAACGATTATGACAATGGGAAAACGGTATTCAACTGCACATACACTTTTGCTAGGTCTGTTCAAGAATCCTGTTGCTTCAATAAAAAACATACAGAATATCACAGGACTTTCCGCAAAAGCAGCTGGAGATTTAGCCGCTGCTTTTGTAGAAAAAGGAATACTTGAGGAAATCACAAAGCAACAGCGCAACCGCATATTTGTATTTCATGAATATCTAAAACTTTTTTCTAGCTGATAAAATTTGAGTGGAACAGAAAAAATGCAGATGAAAAAATATAGGCTGGGAGAATTGATGAAAGTTACTCGCGGAATGTCTTTGGGCGGAGAATTTTATTCTACACAAGGCGAGTTGATGAGATTGACTTTAGGAAATTTTGACTACAAAAATAATTGTTTCAAAGATGATAAGTCAAAGTATAATCTGTTTTTTACAGGAACAGTAAAGCCGGAATTTATCCTGAAAAAAGGCGATATAATCACACCGCTTACTGAGCAGGCAATCGGGCTTTTAGGTTCAACCGCAAGAATTCCTTGCAGCGGAAAATATATTCAAAGTCAGGATGTCGCTCTGATAAAATGCAATGAAAATCTGAATCCAGACTTTGCTTTCTATTTGATTCCGTCAAAATTTGTAAGAAATAAGTTAAGTGCTGCTGTCCAGCAGACAAAAATCAGGCACACTTCGCCGGATAAAATAAAAAACTGCACTGTTTGGATTCCTGAATATTCCGCACAGAAAAAAATCGGCAGTTTTCTTTCCTCATTGGACGAAAAAATCACCCTGAACCGCCGCATAAACGCAAGGCTTGAGCAGATGGCTAAACGCCTTTACGACTACTGGTTCGTGCAGTTCGACTTTCCGAATTCAGACGGCAAGCCCTACAAGTCCAGCGGCAGAAAAATGGTCTATAACGCAGAGCTGAAAAGAGAAATCCCGGAAGGGTGGGAAGTGAAGTCTTTTTCAGATTTTTTTGAACTTGGAAATGGAAAGGATTATCGCCACTTGCAAAGTGGAAAAATTCCTGTTTATGGTTCTGGTGGTTTTATGTGTGGTATAACGGATTTTTTTTTGATGGAGAATCTGTTCTTTTTCCAAGAAAGGGAACTTTGAATAATATCATGTATAAGAATGAAAAATTTTGGACTGTAGATACAATGTTTTATTCAAAAATGAAAATTCAACATTCTGCAATTTATGTTTATTATACGGCAAAGCAGTTTGATTTTTCATCTCTGAATACTGGCACTGGAGTTCCTAGCATGACTTCTGTAATTATAAAGGGACTGCCAATAATTCAACCACCACAGAAAATTATTGATAATTTTGATTGTATAGTTCAATCATATTATAAAAAAATTCATAAGAACGAACAGGAATCCGCAAAACTTATAGCTCTTCGCGACAAACTCCTTCCATTGCTTATGAATGGGCAAGTAGAGATTATATAAGAATAATTTATTATAATATTATCAGGAGAATCTTATATGAAAATTTTTTATAGTTATTGTCATGAAGATGAAAAATATCGAGAAAGGCTTGAAAAATTCTTAACTTCATTACGTGATTCAAAGAAGATAACAGAATGGCATGATAGAAAAATAACTGCAGGTGATGAATGGCAAAATGACATAAGAAAGAGTCTTGAGGATTCTGATATAGTTTTACTTCTTATAAGTCAAGATTTTTTGGTTTCAAAAGCCTGCAAAGAGGAAATGGAGTTTGCATTGAATCCAGAAAACAATAAAACTGCAATTCCAATTATATTAAAACCGTGTGCATGGCTTCAAACTGATTTAAAAAATATTCAGGCAGTGCCTAAAGATGGAAAACCCATAATACAATGGGATAATGAAGATTCTGCTTGGCTTGATGTTGTAAATAAAATTACTGCTACAATAGACACTCTTTCAACTAAACCTAAGAAAGATTTTCTTGAAAAAATAAATAAAACCGAATTTAGAAGTTCGGGCAAAGATTGTATTTTGTTATCGGACATATTTGTTGCTCCAGAATTTGAGTTTTCTACTATTGATGGAAAAAGCGATAAAAAGTTTTTTGAGTTTTCAGAATTTGTTTCTGAAAAAAATAGATTTTGCTTTATTTGCGGAGAATCTTTATCTGGAAAAACCAGTTTTCTTTATAAGATATTCAATGATTCAATAAACAAGGATTTTTATCCACTTCTCATTGATGGTGATACAGTAAAGAAGACTAGAAATTTTGATGAGTGCATTCAAAAAGCTCTTGTTGAACAATACAAAGGTCTTGATTTTAAAGCATTTAATAAAAAAAGTGAAAAAATTCTGCTTATTGATAACTATTCCCATTCAATTTCGGACAATTTTATTTTCTGGGCAAAAGAGAATTTCGAATATATATACATTGCAATTGACGTAAATGAAAAACTTTTATTCTTTAAGGACAGCAAGATTTTTATTGATTTTAATATTGCAGCATTAAGAAACCTTGGCAGGGCTTCTCGCTATGCGCTTATAAAAAATTGGAAAAGTCTTGAACGCAATAATTTTACTACAGATGAACAATTTCAAAATGAAATAGATGTCTTAGAGCAAAATGTTAATTCCATTATTCTTGATAAAAGCATATTGCCAAATACGCCTTTTTATATTTTGACAATAATTCAATCATTTGAAACATTTATGCCTCAGGATTTTCAGATAACATCATACGGACATTGTTATTATGCAATAATCTATGCAAAATTAAATAGCATAGGACTTTCTCAGTCAGATATAGATGACAGTTTAAATTATCTTACTCATTTGGCAAAAGCTATTTTTGATAATTGTGTTAATAATCAATGGGTTCTTTCAATAAATGATTATCAGAACTTTAAGAATAATTATAAAAATGAATATTTAATAGGAGATGGGTTGCTTGCAAGAATTGAAGATGAGACTTGCTCGATTTTAAAAATCAGCAATGAAAAAATCTCTTTTTCATATCCGTTTATTTTTTACTATTTTATTGGGAAACATTTGGCTATAAGTGCGGAAACGAAAATAATAGAAGGGCTGTGTTCTAAGATTTATAATAAAGACTATGCCAATATACTCATTTTTACTATTCATCATGCAATAAATACAGAACTTCTTGATGAAATTGAGCTCTATTGTTTAGTTTCTCTTGATAAATTTAAAGTTGCACAGCTTACAACAGATGAGACTTCTTTTATGGACGATTTGATTTCTGCATTTTCAAAAGAAATTGAACATTCAAAGAATACAAAATCAACAGAAGAGAAAAGAATGATAGCTCGGCGAGAGCAAGATAAAATAGAAGAAGAAACAAAGGAACTTGATGATATTTCCGTTGATGAAAATTCTGATTCAGAAATTATTGAAATTGAACGGTCAATGAAAATAATTGAAGTTATTGGTCAAATAATAAAAAACAGGAGCGGCAGTTTCAAGAAAATAGAAATAAAGGAATTGATTCTAGAGGTTGAAAAACTTGGTTTAAGAATTTTAACTTATTTTCTTGATACGCTCAAAAATCCTGATTTTAAGGAGTGGATTTTTGAACGAATTTCACTTTTAGAAAAACAGAGGAATAGTCAATTTGACAAAAAACGAGTTGAAAAAATTGTAGAGCAAAATATTGAAATGATGGGCTTTATATTTATTATAGGAATGTTGCAGAAAACTTATCTTTCCTTAACAACAAAAAAGATTATTTCATTACAAGAAGAAATTTCAGATAATGAAAATACAGTTGCTTTTGATTTCTTTTTAATATTTTTCAAACTGAACTATGAAGGAATAAATTTCAATGTCATAGAAAATTATTATAATAAATTCTATAAAACTGATAATTCTTGGGCAATAGGAGTACTTAAGTTATTAGTAAAAAGCTATTTGGATACACATAATGTTGACTTTAGAAAACGACAGAAACTTGCCAATCTTCTTCATTTTCAATATGAACCTAATAAACCAAAATTGAATTGAGCATAAGACTAAATATGTGCAAGATACTGTTATCAATAAATCCGGAGTATTCATCTCAAATTTTACAAGGGACAAAAAAGTATGAATACCGCAGGCAAATTGCAAAACGGGCTGTCGATGAAATCTTGATATATTCAACTGCTCCAGATATGAAAATCATCGGCTCGGTAAAAGTTCGTTCTGTAATAAAAGGAACACCGGCGGAACTTTGGAAAAAAACTGAAAAATATTCCGGGATATGCAGAGAAAAGTTTTTTTCATATTTTGAAGGAAAAGAAACCGCATTTGCATATAAATTGGGAGAGGTTCAATCATATAATCCTCCAAGAAATCTGACTGATTACAACATTAAGACAGCTCCGCAATCATTTGTTTATTTGTAAGCCTTGAAACAGAAATTTGTCGTTTGTTATTTCAGAAAGAAACTTAGAACGTTACTGTATCCTCAATTATCAGGATTCTTCCTCTTTCCCGACCATCTCCGCTTCTATTTCCTGTGCCACCGCTGCGCTGAAAATGCGGATTGTGCATTCTTCGTTTTCTTGTGGGCTGGGCGTGTGGAAATTTGGCGCGCTTAAAAAGTTCACGCTTCCGTACCAGAGAATTTTTTCGTCGATTATTGCAGTTTTTTGGGAAAGCTCATTCCGTTTTTCAACTTTTGCACCGGCGTTTTCCAACTGGAGAATCATGGCGTCCTGTTTTTTCCGGGTTTCTGCGGTTGCCGCGCGCTTTGTAAAAACAAGAACCCTTGCTCCGTTTGAAATATTTTTTAAAGCCAAATGAATGAAATTCTGTGTCTGCGTTTTTGTAAGATACGGCAAAAACAGTGTGACAGATTTTTTTGCGCAAGCGAGGTCATTTTCAAAATCTGTTTTATATTCGGCGAAAGAATATATTTTTGAACGCACATTTTGCTGTTGACCAGCGCTTTTTTCATCATCTACTTTTACAGAATAGCCAAGCTGTCTGTAGCCTTTCAGTCTGTTCTGATACATCCTGTCAAAGACTGGAATTCTAAAATCCACGTAATCATAAATCTGAACCTCGTTTTTGCCTGCGAAATTCCTGTGGAGCCGTCCGCAGTATTGTGCAAGAGTTCCCTTCCAGCTGAACGGAAAAACAAGCATCAAAGTGTCTAGCCGAGGCTGGTCAAAACCTTCTCCTGCATATTTCCCTGTGGCAAGGACAATAAGGCTTTCTTCCTTTGGGATTGAATTGAGTTTTTCAAGCTGCGTTTTCTTCTGTTTTGAAGTTCCGCGTCCTGTAATCAGAATCACATTTTTTGCGGAATTTTTAAGGTGCTTTTCTAATGTTTCAAGATGTTCAATCCTATCAGACAAGACCAGCGGAGTGCGTCCGTTTTTTACCGCATTTTTTACGTCTTCTGCAATCAGTTCGTTTCGAGCCTCGTTCTTTACAAGTTCTGCATAGTAGCTGTTGATTGAACGGTTTTTGTCTGTCGTGTTTGAGTCGGGCTTAAAATGAAAATTTGAAAATCGGGGAATAAAATAATGGTCGAAATTCTGCATTTTGTTCATCTGTTTTGAGCTTGTAGAAAACAAAATTTTTCCGCATTGATAAAAAATTATTTTCTGATGACCGTCGCGCCTTATTGGAGTTGCTGTCAAGCCGTAAACATATTTTGCGCAAAAGCTTGAGGCAAGATTTTCCGTGCTGAAAGCGGAAACGTGATGACATTCATCTATTATAACCATTCCGTATTTGTGAGTTCGCGGCTTTATTCTGTCAAAATTGTTTTCTGTCAGGGATTTTACTATTGCAATATCGACGATTCCTGTGGACTTGTCCTTTCCTGAAGCGATTGTTCCGGGGTCGAAGTCTAAAAAAGTTTTGACGGATTTTTTCCATTGTTCTAAAAGTGCGTGGGTTTGAACAAGAATAAGAGTGTTTGTTTTCCGCCTGGCAATAAGGGCTGCCGCGGTGACTGTTTTTCCGAATCCTGTTCCTGCAGATAAAATCCCTGTGTCGTTTTTGAGCATTTCGGTTAAAGCCAGTTTCTGTTCATCGTAAAGTTCAGCCTTAAATGCCAAGTCGATTTTTGTTCCGTTCTCTCTTTTGTCCAAAATTTCGTATCCGGCATTTGCGGACTTTAAGGTTTCAAGCGTTTCGTCCAAAAGTCCGCGCGGCAAAAGCAGGCACTTCTCGTTTTCTTTGGAACAGTAGATGAACCTTGGAATATTATACAGCGGCAAATGAAGGCGAAGGTTTTTATAGTATTCGGGATTTAGAAAAACCGCCGTCCGCCGCAAGATATACAGAGCTTTTTCGGAGATTCCGGCTTTTTGAATTTCAATGCGGTTTGTAAGGGTGATTTTTACCTTTTGCGGAAAATCTGATGAGCCAAGTTCTTCATTTTCTGTGTCTTTGCTTTTAAGTGAATTAGAAAGTGGCTTTTTATTTTCAAATGGATTTTCTTCGTTGCAAAGCGGAATTGAGAATCCCAATTTTTTTTGAATCTGCTCTGAAATTTCAATTATTTCTTTTTCTGACAGTTTCGGGACCGAACTTAAATATTTCCACTGGTCGTCATAAGGCAAAAAATATTCATCGGTAAAAACAGAATGTTTTTCTTTAACGGCCCGGCCTTGAAGCGGAAGCGCAATAAGATTTCCGTAGCCGCCATTTGGAATTTCATCCTGGTTCGGGAACATCCGGTCAAAACTTTCAAAAGAAATCGAATGATTTTTCAGCATTGACGCCTGAAGAATCAAAGAGCCGAATTGTCTTGCCGTTTTAGCTTTTATTTTTTCGCTGAAGAAAATCCACAGATGTGCGCCGTTTCCAGAACGCGAAATTTCAACGGAATGAAAAATTGAATATTCACCGCAGGTTTTGCAGACTGAGCGAACATCGTTTTTCCATTTCTCAGAATTGCTGTTGTCATTAGCTGCATCGTCAGATTTTTCTGTATTCTCAAAGTTTTTTTTGTGCGAGTCAAAGTCGAACGCAAGAAAGTTGCAGCAGTTATCCAAAAGAAGCGGATAAATTCCAATCACGTCGCGGCAGTATAAATCTTTTCCGGCAAGATGATTGTAAATTCTTGAATCGGACAGGCTTTCTGGAAGCTTAAAGGGGCAGGCGGCGCACGAATATTTTTTCAAGTCGCATTTTCCCGAAAGCCATTTGTTTTTGCATACCGGCGAATATCCGCTTTTATTTGATTTTTCGTTGTGCCAGCGCAGGTCAAAAACATCAGTCCGCCCTGAAAAAAGTGATTTAAAAAGCGCGATTTTTTCTTCCGGGGAACTAAAACGGTTTATGGCATTGGTGTATGCAGAAATTTCCGCAGCAGGAACTCCCGCATTCCTGGCTTTAGGATTTTCTAACAGATTTTCTTGTTTGTTGTTCTGTCCTAAAACTTCAGCCTGATAGATTTTTTTCTGAATAAAATCACAAGCTTCCTGATTCGTTTCTGAAAAACCGAAAATCAGCTCCACAAGCTCATCTTTTGAAAGCGAAAGAAGAAAATCCCTTTTTGTCATAATTTTTATTCGGTTTATTGTATGTAAAAAACAACAAAGTTTGAAGCGGGGGAGGTTGTTTTATATGTTTGTTTTTATCAGTTATACTTTCCAAAAATATAAATTTTCTTGATTTTGGCGACTATAACTGATAAAATTACCTTATGATAAGCCGCGAAATTTACATGAAAAGAATCAGGCCGTTCATCAACACGGAACTAATCAAAGTCTTTACAGGAATCAGGCGTTCGGGAAAATCCGTAATGCTGGAGCTTGTGAAAAACGAGCTTAAAAAATCCGGGGTGAGCGATAAAAATTTTCTCTGCATAAATTTTGAGCAGTTTTCCAATTCCGAGCTGCTAGACGCAAAAATTCTTCACAAAAGAATAGTCGAGTTTCAGAAAAGTGCGGACGGAAAAATCTATCTGTTTTTTGACGAGATTCAGGAGGTTGATGGCTGGGAAAAATGCATCAATTCATGCCGTGTTGACTTCGACTGCGACATTTACATAACAGGCTCGAATGCGAAACTTCTTTCGGGCGAGCTTGCGACTTATCTTGCCGGCCGCTATGTTGAATTTGTGATTTATCCGTTTTCGTTCGCGGAATTCTTGGAGATGAACCGCCAGAAGAATTCTCAGATTGACAAGTCAGCTTGCTTCATGACTTTCTTGAAAACCGGTGGAATGCCGTTCCTTGCAAATTTTCTTGGTGACGATTCCGCAAAAAATCAGTACCTGATGGACATTTATAATTCCGTTGTCCTGAAAGACGTTGTGAAGCGCAACAATATCCGCGATGTGGACACGCTGGAGCGAATTATCGCGTACGCTTTTTCTAATATCGGGCATATTTTCAGTGCGACTTCGCTTTCAAAATATTTTAAGAGTGAGAAGCGGAATATTTCCCACGACACGATTCTGAACTACCTGAAATTCTGCGCAGATGCTTTTCTGATTTATAAAATCAGCCGCTACGATTTGGAGGGAAAAAAGGTTCTGACAGTGAACGAAAAATATTACTGCGCTGATCACGGACTTCGCGAGGCTGTTTTCGGAAAAAATACTCAGAACATCGACCAGATTCTTGAGAACATTGTATGTCTTGAACTTTTGCGCAGGAATTTCAAGGTTTTTGTCGGAAAAAAGGATGAATCTGAAATAGATTTTATCGCAGAAAGGAACGGTGTAAAAATTTATGTTCAGGTGGCGTATCTTTTGACGAGCGAAGAAACGGTGAGACGAGAATTTTCAGTCTACGACTCAATAAAAGACAATTTTCCAAAATATGTTGTTTCCATGGACGAATTTGATTTTTCCCGTAACGGAATAATTCACAGAAACATAAGGGATTTTCTGCTTGGGGAGATTTAGGTCAAATATTTTTTGGAATTGAACCAATTGTTTTGATTGTTTCGTTATTTAAATAGCGGACTGAATTTGAATACTTGCAACTCCTTTCACCCCTTCAAAATCCACTCCCTTATATTCTTCCTTATAATTCCGTTTTCGTTTGAGGGCGGAAGGTCGTCCATTGTAAGAATGAGTTTTGGAAAGTTGTCGCCGAGTGCCAGAAGCGATTTTATGACGGGCTTGTCTTTGTAAAGAGAAATTATTTTGTCGATTCCGAATCTGTCCAGCACAATCTGTTTTATTTGTTTCCAATATAACCGAAAAAGTTCTGAAATTCAATAAAAGTTTCAGTTATAGTGGAAAGTTTTTGTTTACAAAAGGAGTCGAAGTCCGCGGCTCGCAGTTTTAGATTTTACCTCCCGAATTCTTGCGGTTTGAGAGGCGTTTATCTAAGTCGCTTTTCTTCCAATAAAGCCAGATGGAATAAAGCTTGCTCGCGGGCGTCAAGTGTTTTTGGTTCTGCATATTTTTTTCATACCTTTAAAAAAAGTGTAATTTTTGCTTGTTGATAATCTAAAAATGGTGTATAATTTAATAAAAATTAAAGTCAAAAAGGTGTAAATATGTATCGAAAGGCATATAAAACTCTCTTAAAATGGAAGGATGAAGAAAAAGGAAAATGTGCCATCATGATTGAAGGCGCTCGCCGTGTTGGAAAAAGCTTTCTTGCGCAGGAATTTGCAAAAAATGAATATGAATCATATATCCTCATAGATTTTTTTTCTGCTCCTGATGAAATCAAAGAACTATTTGAAAAATACCTTTCTGATTTAGACACTCTTTTTATGCACCTTTCTGCCTATTATTCTGTAAAACTGCACGAACGCAACACGCTCTTTATTTTTGATGAGGTTCAGTTTTTTCCAAGAGCCAGAGCCGCAATTAAATATCTTGTTGCTGATGGGCGCTATGATTTTATAGAAACAGGCTCCCTTCTTTCCATTAAAAAAAATAAACAGGACATTTTAATTCCATCGGAAGAACATCATTTACAGTTAAATCCCATGGATTTTGAGGAGTTTTTGCTTGCTTTAGGAAATGACACGTTGATTCCTGTTGTAAAAAATTGCTTTGAAAAGAAAATTCCTATGGGGCAGGCTTTGCATAGAAAGGCTATGGATTTATTCAGGCTTTATCTTATAGTCGGCGGAATGCCGCAAGCTGTAAAAGAATATTGTGAATCAAAAAATTTTGAAAAGGTAGATATGATAAAGCGGGAAATTCTGGAGCTGTATCGTAACGATATTCAAAAGCACGCAAAAGGCTCGGAATTAAAAGCGGAATCTATTTTTGATGAAATTCCTTCTCAGCTTTCTAAGCACGAAAAAAAATTTAAGCTGGCTTCCCTAAAAAAAGATGCAAAAATGCGCAATTATGATGACGCGTTTATGTGGCTTAGAGATTCTAGAATCGTAAACATTTGCTACAATGCTGATGAGCCTAATATCGCATTAAAAATAAATATGAGCCGCACCACATTAAAATGCTACATGGCAGATACTGGACTTTTAATCAGCCACGCGTTTGATGAAAATGGTCTTGTCGCTGAAGAAATTTATAAAAAACTGCTTTTTGGAAAGCTTGAAGTAAACGAAGGAATGATTTTTGAAAACATTGTTTCCCAGATGCTTACAGCAAGCGGACGCAAATTCTACTTTTATTCAAAGTCTGACAATGAAGATTCTGCTTCCCGCATGGAAATTGATTTTCTTATTACAAAAAATAAGGTTACTTCGCGTCACAACATTCAGGGAATCGAAGTAAAATCCTCAAAGCGTTATACAATTTCTTCGCTTAACAAGTTTAGGAAAAAATTCGCAGAATATACCGATAAATGTTTTGTCATTCACACCTCAGATTTTAAGGAAGAAAACGGCATAATTTATTTACCAGTTTATATGGCAATGTTTTTGTAAAAAATTGATTTTTCACCTCGGAATTTCAAGCCTAATTTCCATTTCCGTTTCCTTGCCTTCAGGCGTGTTTTTCCCTCATTTCACTCACCGAACTTTTTAATCAGTTCTTCGTGGTTCTTGCAGCCTGTTTTCTGGTAAATTTTGGAAAGGTAATTTTCCAGCGAGCGTTCGACAATATTCAGTTCCTTTGTAATCTGGCTGCGGCTTTTTCGTTCTATCAGTTTTTTGAAAACTGTCTGCTCCTGGCGTGTCAGGCCGTCAAAAACACTTTTATATGTAAAAAGCGGGGCTACAAGAGTCTGCTGTACGTAAGTGTTGCCGGCAAGAATTCATCATTCATAATAAGGAAATTGTAATTGAAAACAAGTGTATTTTCAAGCGTAAAATTTTACGGCTGATTTACGATTGAAATTTGCCGGGATGCAGAACTCAATCTGATTCTGTGCTGAAACTTTTTATGCCATGTCGTTATTAAAAGTTTTATCACCAAACGTTTAAGCGTGCCGATAAAAAAAGATATTGACTATTTTATGTAACATTGTTAAGTTATCTGTGTTACATTATAAAAGGCGGAAGAATTATGAGAAATGCGAATCCTGAGCTGGTTTCTTCCATAAAAAAGCGGACACTTGAGCTTTTAATGGAAAAAGAACCTGAGGAAATCGGAATGAGGGAAATTGCCAAAAAGTGCGGCGTTTCAGCTACGGCAATTTATCATTATTATAGGGACAAGGACTGCCTTTTTCAGGCGATTTCGCTGGACTGTCTGAACCAGATAAATTCGGTGATTGAAGCCGCCGCGGAAAAAGCCGCTTCTTCAAAGGAAAAGGTTCTTGCCGCAATCAGGGCGTTTCGCAACTGGAGCCTTAAAAATCCGCGGGTCGCCTCTCTTGTGATGGAAAAAATAAAATCCGCGGTGAATCTTCCGCCGGAAGAAACTGAAAAATTCTATGTCTGTAACCGCACCGGGGAAAAACTTCTTGAGCTTTGTATTGCAGAAGGAGTGGCGCGTTCTGAAAATCCCCGGCTGGATGTCGGTGTTCTTGTATTCGGACTTTGGGGCTGTTTTCAGTCCGTGATTTCGCGCAAGTCGGAAGTTGAATACTGGGAAAATTCCGAGCCGTTTACAGAACGTTTTATCAGTATGTGGGCGGAAAATATTTTTGTAAATTAGAAAACAGGAGAAAACTATGATTTTAAAATCAATCATCAAGAAAATTTTTGTGGCGGCTTTTACGCTTCTGGTTTTTCAGCAGGTTTGGGCGGAAGAGAATTCTGAAAATCGGACTGCAAAGGTTAGGGTGCTTGTAACTCCGGGCAGCGAATGGAAGGGAAAATTTCCGCCGCAGTTTGCGCTGTGGATTCAGGATTCGAACGGAAACTTCAGCCGGACAATTTTTGCCACAAAAAGGGCCTCGAAGAAAAAATGGATTTTCGCGCCCAAAGGCGGCCGCCCGGAATCGCTTCCTGTGTGGTATCATTCCTGCGAAAATTTCTACGTTCCGGAATCAAAGAATGAGATGGATGCTGTAAGCTCGGCAACTCCAAAAGGCAGCTTTGATGTTTCTCGGAAAATTCAGCTTGAGGAAGGAAAAAAATATTTTGTTTTTGCGGAAGTGAACAAAAGCTTTGACTACAACGAATTCTATCCAAAAGACGCCGGAAAGAATTCCGCGGAATATTCCGGTGTGAACGGTCAGCCTTCAGCAGTTTACCTCGCCGAAATCAGCCTTGAAAATCATGAGGCGAAACTGGAGCTTATTGGAACAGGCTCGCTCGACGGAAAAAGCGGTTTGATTGAGGACAAGACGGAAACTCTTACAACCGCAAAAAATCTTGTGGAAAAAATTGTCGTGAGTCTTGAAGTTTTGGGAGATGAAAAATGAAAATATTGATTCTAAACGCCTCTCCAAAACCTTTAGGAACAATTTCTCAAATGCTAAAATTTCTTGAAGATGAAATTCGCCGGAAAAATCCATCCGCTGAAATTGAAAATATCCGCGTATCTTCACTGAAATTTTCCGCCTGCACAGGCTGCATGAAGTGCCGCTCTTGTGGAAAATGCGTTTTTGCCGGAGATGACGCAGATGTTGCAGGAGAAAAAATTGCAAGCGCAGATTTTCTTGTTGTGGCTTCTCCGTGCTGGTGGGGCAACATGACCGGCGGCTTGAAGTCGCTTTTTGACCGCAACGTTTTCCGCTTGATGGGAGAATCAAAGCACGGAATTCCGCTTGTGCTTCTCAAAGGTAAAGAAGCCGCAATCGTAACAGCCTGCACAACTCCGTTTCCGTTTAATGTGATTTGCAGGCAGTCACCGGGCGTTTTTAGTTCAATCGGCGAAATCCTAAAATCAGCCGGAATAAAAATCACCGCAAAAATCTGCGCGTCCGGAACAAAGCAAAAACCGGGACTTACAATGAGCAGAAAACGCAAGATTTTGAAGGTTGCTAAAAAAATATAAAAAAAAGGTTTTTAATTGCCCGAATAAAGACAGATATATTCATATAAATTCATTTAAATTAACTCCTGAGATTCACTCTGTTTCCTAGTTAAAGGGAATTGACGGATTAAATTACAAAATTCCTCCTGGCAGCGCGAAAAAAATGCGTATCTATGTTGATTTTACAGATTGTTCTCCTGTGTTTTCAATAGATTTTGGTTTAAGACTTTGAAAATAGGACATTGCTTTACAAAGAAAGGATATGCAAGGCGAATTGAGCGGTTGAAAAACTTGACGCAGAAAAAAGTCCGCAATATCGATTGTTTCTTCAAAAAATGGTACGCTCGCCATACTCCCACTGTAACTGAATGGGACGGAAAATTAGTGGAAAAAAATTAAATATACAAGGAGCACATAAATGTCTGAAAATCTGCTTTCAAAAATTATTGCTGAACAGACCGAAATTCTTTTGAAGAATATAAATTCTGTTGTTCAGTCCGCAAATCTTGAGGCTGAATTTGACGGTTTGAATGCATCGCGCTTTATTTTTCATACACTGCATTCGCTCGACAAGTGGTTTGTGAACCCTGCGGAATACAAATATGATGAAAATTCTTCTGGCGGTGTCGCTGAAAATCTTAGTGTCATTTCAAGTTACCGTCAGGGTTTTGATGCTGCGCCGGGCGGATGGTCGCTTATGATAATGTCGTTCATCGGCTTTTTGAGAGAAGCAATGTATTCTTTCCAGGCGTCAAGATTTTCCGTGAACGCCGGAAGCTCAATTCCCACAAGCGCGAACTGGCTGACTGCGTTTTTTTAACGCTGGTTTTATAAAAAACGTTCTGGTTTTGCTGTGCAAAGAGTGGGAACAAAAAATAACAAAAAGGACTTGACAAAATATGGGGGGGGGTACAATGAAAGGTAAGATTGGCTTAGCCGCAAGCAATTTGGTGCCGTTGCAAAAGTTTTAGCCATTTGGATGGAGAATGAAACTAAATTTACAAGCATTCTCCAAAAACAATCTAAAAACTCAAATCGGAAATTGACAAGGCAATTTTTGCCTCTTTCCTCTTTGACTTTTTTTAAGGAGTCTTTTTTATGAAGAAATTAGGATTTTTAGGAATTTGTGCAACAGCAGTTTTGACTGTTATGGGATGTGCATCAACTTCGGTTGAAGACTTAGGTCGTTTTACGATTATCTCTTCAAAAAATGTAAACTTTTCTAAGCTTAGTGAGATGACAAGAAGCCCAGAAAAAGTTGCGACTCAGTCTTTCAATGCAAAAGGTATTTTTATTAAGGACAACACACTTTCCGAAACATATATTATGGAAAACGCTTTGGACAGTGCACTTGAACAGATTCCAGGTGCAGTTGCATTGGTAGACGCTAAGGTTCAGTATTTTCATATGAAAAAATTTGGAAAAGAACAGTGGGGCTATAAATTTGAAGGTACAGCCTTGATTGACGATTCTGCAATTGGAAAAGTTGATTTTGACAACAAGGACATTTTCTTTATTTCCAGTGCTTCCGGCGAGAAGATAACTTTCTTGACAGAAAAAGAATTTGATATGTTTTGCAACGGTGTTGAGTTTTTAGATATGTAAATTCTGATTAAAATTTTTTATTCCTTATTGTTGTTTTTTGCAATAAGGATTTTTTGTTTATGGAGGCATGATAGAAATGAAAAAGTTTAAGAAAATAATTGCAGTTCTATTTTTAATGGTTTCTGCTTCAGTTTTTGCACAAAAATTTATGCTTAAAATTCCAGGAAATTACGGAAAAGTCAGCTTTAGGAATTTTTCTTCTCAGGAAAAAATTTCCGGAACGATTTCTTTTATGCAAAAAACAAAAACAGGATTTTCTATGCCAGAAATTATCGGCGGATTTGAAGTCGACGGAACTAATTCAGAGGCCGCTTTTGAAGGCAAAATCAGGTTAAATGAAGACAGCTATCTTATTGTAACTACCTCAAAGGAACTTGATGGAAAATTAAAAGTAAGTTTATCTCGCGAAAACAACCGCATAAAAAAATCTATTCTTTACGTGAATTTTCAGGATAAATAAAATTTCAGAATTCCCTGTAGTTTTCTGTTAAATCTTCTTCAACCCACAGGGAAATTTCTTCTGTCACTTTTGAAAGTTTTTGCTCCTTTTGTTTTCCTGTTATTGAACATTCCCAGACAACAGCGACTCTGTAGCAGTTGTCAAGATAGGCTGAAATTACTTTTTTGTCGCGCGCAATGTTCCTTTCAATTTTATTTTTCCAGAATTCAACATTTGTTTTTGGCAGCCTGAAAAGCCGGCAGTTCTTGTGTCCGTGCCAGAAGCATCCGTGTATAAAAATTACTGCGTTGTAATGCGGAAGAAAAATGTCCGGCGTTCCCAAATACCGCTTGTCGTTTTTTCTGAATCTGAATCCGGCTTTGTGGAGCGCGCTTCTTAAAAAGACTTCGGGCTTTGTGTCCTTGCTGTGGATTTTTGCCATGTTCAGGCTTCTTTGCTCTGCGTTCAATGTGTCCATTTCTGTCTTTCCGTCAATCTTTTAAAATCGCTTTCATTGCACAGAGGGCGGCTAGAAAAATAATGTTCATCAGTGTAAAGACTGCGAGGAATTTTCCGGTGCCGCCTTTTTCCTGCGTGTAGAGTTTTAGGCTTATAAGGCTTGCAAGAGATGCCACCGGTGTTCCAAGCCCGCCGATGTCTACGCCAAGCAGAAGCTCCTTTGTGTTCTGCGCGAACGGATGAAGCAAAAGTGTTGCGGGAACGTTGCTTATCACCTGGCTGAACGCAAGGCCTGCGGTAAATTCGTTTCCTCCGGTTATCCGTTTTAGAAAACTGTCCACGCTTTCCAGCCGCGCGATGTTTCCTGTGAAAATGAAAAACGCCGTGAATGTCAGAAGCAGCATAAAATCGATATTGCAGAAAATTTTCCGGTCGGAAACAAGAACGCAAATAGCGACAAGGACTGCCGCTGCCCATTTTGGAACTACGTCCGCAACTGAAAGCAGGCACAATATAAAAAGGGCAGTGTACAGAATATTTTTTCCTGTGCAACTAGTGCTTTCAGTTTTGGCTTCCTGCTGTTCAATCTGCGTTTCTTCATTTTTTATTATCAGAGTTGAAAAAATCAGAAGCACAAAAGAAAGCGATGTGTACGGAAAAAGAATTTTCATAAACTGGACTGTGCCGAGCGGCATTTTTGAAAACAAAAATATATTCTGCGGATTTCCAATCGGCGTAATCATGCTTCCAAGGTTTGCCGCAAGAGTCTGAAGAACGACGGTATATAATAGAAGAAAACCGCTCGTTCCTGAAAGAAGGACAATCGCGAACGGAACAAATGTAAGGAGCGCCACGTCGTTTGTAATAATCATGCTTGTGAAAAAACAAAGCATAACAAGCGTAAGGCAAAGTCCGCGCTGACCGTGAACTTTACGGCAGACGGTTTTTCCAAGAGCGTCGAAAAGTCCTGTCCGCCGCCAGCCTGAAACGACCGCCATCAGCGAAAAAAGAGTCAGAAGCGTTCCAAAGTCGATGTACGAAACATATTTTGCATCCGGCTTTACAAAAAACATTGAAACGAGCGCGAATAAAAATGTGATGCAGAAGATAATTTCCTTTTTGCACCAGATGAATGTTTTATGAAAGATTTTTCCTGCCGACATTTTTTTACCTTCTCTGGTTCTGAAGATTTGAGAGATTAGTTGCAATTGTATCACAAATCGCAGTTTTGTGTTGAAAACGCCGCGGGATTATGACAGGAAATGACACGGGAGATTGTAGTGTCGGAGCACGGCAATGGCGAAATTATGAAATTTCAAATTTTGCATCGAATTTCCTTGCATTTATAACAGTAGTATCTTATATTATATATATAAAATATTTTTCTATTAGTAAACTACAATATATCGAGGACAAAAATGGCGGCAATAACTGTAAATGTGGAACAGAGCGACAAGGACACTTTCAATTCAATCTGCGCAAAAATGGGAATGAACATTTCCACCGCAATCAATATTTTCATCAAGGCGGTGAACCGCACGCGGACGATTCCTTTTAAAATCAGGGCGGAAGAGGAATACAACGACGAAACACTTGCGGCCTGCAAGGAGGCGCTGGACATAAGCAAGGGAAAAATCAAGGCGAAAAGGTATGATTCTGTAAAGGAAATGATGAATGACATGCTTGCTGTAGCAGAGGATGCGCCAGAGTACAAACCATGACATATAGACTGATTTATACATCATCGTTCAAAAAAGATGTTCGTCTTGCAGAAAAGAAACATCTTGACATGAATGCTCTTACAGAAGTTTTGGAATGGCTGAAAAGCGGCAAAAAGCTCCCCGAAAAATACTGCGACCACCAGCTGAAAGGGAAACTGAAAAAATTCCGGGAGCTGCACATTCAGCCGGACTGGATTCTGGTCTACATAAAGAACAAGACGGAACTGATTCTTACGCTTTCACGCACCGGAACTCATGCTGATTTATTGAGACTGTAGAAAAAACAAGCGTTGTTTTTATTCCACAACGCTTTTTTTGCAAACTTTTGGTTTTGTTTTATTCCAAATCGGCAAGCAATTTATCTGCCTTGTGGTCCGTTCTTCTTTTTTTGTGTTTAAGGTTGAAAGATACGTCCCCAAAAATGTGACCAAAGAGCCAAGCAACGCAAAGATTCCGCCGATTATTGCCTCTTTCATTTTATATCTCCAATACGTCTGGTCAAGGCACTCTTATGCTCAAGACCTTGAGTCAGCCGTTTTTAAGGTTTGTATAAACTTTAATAAAAATGAGTGCATTACCCATGTACTCATAATTTCTTTATCTTGCCGATTTAAAAATACGGAATAGATTTTATTTAAGGGGGGAACTCATTCCTTTATGAAACTACGTTGAGTAGAAAAAAAATATCTGGAATTTTGGGATTATCATCATAAAAAGCTCTGGCATAATTTAAAAAAATGTTTTTTTGTCATTGACAAATGGCACAACATATCAGGAGAAAAAAAATGGTATTCCGTATGTGATCATAAGCATGTACCTATGATTGAGCACACCAAAGATGGAAAATATAAACTTCGCAATGCAAATGGAAAAGCAGATTCGTTTTTTTAAGATTCAACGTACAAACTTCCTAAAAAGAGTCATTTTACACTCGAGTCTAAGGAACTTGATTTTTCCGTAAGGCATTCGATGGTTTTAAGAATTCCTTAGTTTGCATTAAGAACGACACGGAATCCATACTCGCCAGAACGGTTGTGCGGATATTTATACTCTCGGCCTGTAACATTCACGCCTGTACCTGTACTGTTTCTCCAAGAACCGCCACGGAGACAGCGGACATTGCCCGACAAAGGTCCTGTAATATCTGATTTGTCGGATATTCTTCCATACCAGTCCAAGCACCATTCCTTAACGTTTCCGCTCATGTCATAAAGTTTATAGCCATTGGCTTTTTTTACCTTTACTTCTCTTGTTCCTGTATAATTGGTGTTTACGCCATACCATGCGACTTCATTTATATTATTACTTCCTGCATAAATGTAGCTTTCGCCACCGCGCGCAGCCCATTCCCATTCAGCTTCTGAAGGCAGGCGGTAGCCGTTCGCATTCCAGTCGCAGCTTACGCTGTTCCATATGTCATTTTTTGAACCCGGAACATTTCCCCAATTGTCAGGGTTGGTAGACTCATTGATTTTATAGCAAGGAGAAAGTCCTTCTTGCAAAGAAAGCATATTGCAGTAAACTATTGCATCATACCAGTTTATATAATTAACTGGATTATTTGCTGTTGCGTTTCCTGTAAGAATATTACCATTTGCATCGTATGCGCTGGCTGTGCTTGGATCTCTGCCTATAACTTCTTTGTATTCAGCCCTTGTTACAGGGTGGTCACTCATGTAAAAAGAAGCGATTTCCATCGCACGGTTGGTTAGAAATACTTCTGAACTAGGTTTCATGCTTTCAGTTCCGTTTATTGAAACGGCAGGAATTTTTACAAAGTATTCTGGTACGTGACTCTTTGTTTTATTTACTCTTACTTTATATTTTATTTCTAAACTCTCATTTCCGACAGAATCCACACTCTTTATATAGTATGTGTAATAGTTTTTTGTTTTATCTATTCCAGTAAATGTCCTGCTGTCGGTATTTTCGTTTATGGGTTCGGATCTTTCTGAATCCGTTGACCCGTCGTTTGTTGTGTAAGATATTTTTACGTGATTAAAATCACTGTCGATAGGAGTGCCCAGTTTAGTGTTATAACATTTGATTCGCTTGAATAGTTGGTAGTGACGTTTTTTATTTTTTCAGGAGGGGTAAAGTCAAAGTTTTTAATTTCTATCTGCGATGTTTTTTCGCGTCCGTCTGAATCAAGAACTGCAACAGTATATGTTCCGTTGGCGCTCTCATCTGTGGCTTTAAGCACAAAATTCCATTCTTTATTGTCGCTGCTGTTTTGATTTGCTTCTTTTGCTTCAGCATCTGAAAGCAGTTTTGCAGCATTCTCGCTTCCGTCTTTCTTGTATACGACCTTTTCAATTTTTTCTGCTCTAGTCGAGATGTTCACTGTTACTGTAACAGTTGTATTGCTTTTTGCGTTTGGAACCTCAAGTTCGATTTTCATGACTTTGCCGGCAGGAATAGATTTTGGTGCTGCATTTTTTGTCGCACCTTTGCTTATGTTTCCGCTTGTGTCCATTGTCTTTACGGTGAATGTGTATTCCTTGCCATTTGTAAGACCTGTAATAATGCAACTTTCCTTTTTATTGGCAATAATAAAACTATCTTTTTCAAGGGCAGATAAATTGCGACTTGCATCTGAAACTTCCCAGTTTACAATATAGCCGAAAATATCATTGTCAGAAGCATCTTTCCAGGTAAGTATAACTGCAGAATCTTTTGGATGGGCTTTTAATTCTGTAACATCTAAAGGAATTGATGTGTCTGTTTTTTCCGCACAACAGTCAGCGGCTTCTTGTGCTGTATTATATTCTTTTTTGCATTTTGCACATATATAAACTTTTTTTGTTATTGTTTTTGAACTTATTGAAAGAGTTGCTAGTGAAATCGGGCTGTTTTTTAAACCTTCCTTTATTGCAAAAGCTTTTAACTGTGTGTCTTTATTGAAATATAATGGTTCTTTGTATTTTGTGCTTTCTGCGGTTGGCTCTGTTCCATCTATGCTATAGTAAATTACTGCACCGTCTGTTGCAGTGGACATTGTAATTTTTACGCTATATCCAGCTGTATCGTCTGGGGAAGATTCTGCCTCAAACTTTACTGCTGAAACATAAAGTTTTTCTTCATGATTCGTTTTGGAAGTTGATTCTATCTTACAACCAAATATTGTAAATACAATGGTGATTACGGAAAAACACGCGGCTAAATTTTGTTTTTTCATTATATACCTCTCGTACTTTAAACCCTTCCAATAAACCTCAAACTTTTTACGGCAGAACTTAGAACATTAGGAGTATTTATTCAACAAACCTGCCGTAATATTACATTAAACAATTTTTTTTTCAAGTCTTTAAAAGCTTTCTGTAATATGACTTCTTAGAGTGTCCGCTGCTCTTCTTTTTCTCTCCGACACTCCATGTCGTTCTTGCGTTTTATAATGAAAAAAGGTAAAGCGAAAGCGCGGTTTTTTGTGAAGTTGCGCCGCGAGGTTTGGAGGTTGTTATGTCGGAAAAGCAGATTCTTATCAATTGCGGGAAAAAGTGGTTTGAGTTTTCAAAGAGCTGGACGGGGCAGCTTGACTACTGCGGAAAAGTTGAAAATTCGTCGCGCCTGAATGTTGAAAATTATCAGAAGCTTGCACCAAGCGCTTATTTTTCGCCGGGCTATTACGTGTTCTTGCAGGACGAACTGAACTGTACGCCAAGAATTTACGTTTCGCCGGAAACCGATGTTTTGGACAAGGACACTTTTGATTTTCTTCTTCATGTCGGCGCGATGCTCTGCGCGGTGGAGGCTAAGGATTCGCTTCTTGCAGGCGAACTTTATCTTAGGCGGAAGAAGTCGTTTGATAAATTCGCGCGGCTTACTCAGTTTATAATCGAGCCTGTTTCTGCGGAGATTCTTTTTTCGCTGTTGTTCGGCAGACTGTATAATATAGAAGAAAATGAGATTTCGCTTGTGCTGGCGGCGGCAAAAAAGAAGCTCTCTTACATCTGTGAATCAGAAACTTTGGAACAGGCGTTTGCGCGTTATTTTAAGGAAAATAAAGTCTGTCTTACGCTTTCGGTTGTCGGAATGAATTATCACCGCTGGTCGCCGTATTCTGACTTTCTTGACGGACTTGCGGAAAATCTAAGGGCGGAAGATTTGCTTGTTCAGGCGGAAAAAATCAGAAAGGCGAAGCATGATTTTTATTCCTCTCTTGAAATTGCAGTTCAGGCAGAGCCGTACAATCCTGCTGATGAGAATGCGGTTGCGGTTATGTCGGAAAGCATTGACGCAAAAATCGCCGGAAATCCAGGACTTGAAAAAGCCGGCTACATTCGTGCCACCGCCGCAAAAATAATCCGTGCGGCAAAGCCTGAAAAAATGTCTTTCAAGGCAAAACTTCTGCGGATTGATAGCCGGAATGTCGTTGTGCAAATTGAATTGTAAGTAAAAACGGGAGGAATCATGGAAAACGCAGTTCTTTGTATGATGATTTTGCTTTTGTCTTTGACGGAATTTCTGATTGTCTTTCTGCTAAAGCGGAAGGTGAAAAAGATGCTGGAAGGGTAGAAAACTTTTATGTGTGAGGGATTGTAATGGTGAGCGCATTTTGTGAAAATGCGCGAAAACAAACGCAGTGCGTTTGGTCGGAGGCGGAAGCCGGAGCCATGAAAAGCCCGGTCCGCAAACTGTTTTGCGGACACACCCAGAGAAAAACTGTGATATAATCGAATAATATGGAAGAAATTAAGTTGCTTTATGGGACTGGAAATCCGGCGAAACTGAACGCGATGAAAAAACGGCTTTCCGGGCTTGGAATCACGCTTGTCGGGCTGAAAGATTTGGGCTGCGAGATTCCAGAGGTTGTTGAGGACGGCAAAACTCCGCTTGAAAATGCCCGAAAAAAGGCGGTTGCGTATTTTGAGGCGTTCCGTATTCCTGTTTTCTCGTGCGATTCTGGGCTTTATATTGACGGCGTGCCGGAAAACGAGCAGCCGGGAGTTTATGTGCGCCGTGTGAACGGAAAGGTTCTTTCTGATGAGCAGATGATTGTCCATTATTCATCTTTGGCGAAAAAATATGGAAATCCAACGGCGCGGTACAGAAATGCAATCTGCTTTGTTGCGGATGAGAAGCATATTTATGAAGCGATGGAGCCTTCTATTGGAAGCAGCGCGTTTGTTTTGACAAGCAAGCCTTATCCGGTGATGAAAAAAGGTTTTCCGCTCGACAGTCTTTCGGTTGATATAAAAACCGGAAAATACTACTACGAGCTCACAGGCAACGAGCTTGACAGGCTTGCAGTGGAAGACGGATTTGCGGAATTTTTCAGAAAAATTCTTTTTGAAAAGAAAAATTAAGGAAAACATGGCTTCTGACAAAAAACGCGACGACATCCGCCGCACTACACGCGTTATTCAGATTGACGAGCTGCTCCGCGGAGGGGCTTTTGTGGGAATGGATGAGCTGGTTTTTAGGTTCGGCGTGAACAAGCGGACGGTTGAGCGTGATTTTGAGCGGCTTCGGGATGAGATGAATGCTTGCAAGGCACAGGCAGAGGAAGTCGTGAAAGCGGAATTGATTTATGATTGAGCGAGGAAGTCCGGGCAGAAAACTGTTCGGACTTTTTTCATATCTCACAAAAGTTGAGGTAGAATTGTTCACAAATTTTATGGTATAAATTGAACACGAAATTGAGCAACAAATTTATAAAGGAGGATATGGATGAAACTGTTTTTATGTTCGCACTTTTCAAGTGTAGGAAGTTTGATAAAAGAAGAAATTGATAACAAGAAAGTCGCATTTATTCCCACAGCTTCGCTGCGTGAAGGCTATACCGGTTATGTCGGCTCGGCTCGAAAGCTATTCAATAAACTGGGGGCAACCGTAACGGAAATTGATATTTCAACGGAGGCTTATTTAACGATACAGTCCGTTTTTGAAGATGCGGATGTGATATATTTTACTGGTGGAAATTCTTTCTTCCTTATGGACCAGCTCCGTAAAACGGGAACGGATGAGCTATTGAAGAAGGAATTGGCAAAGGGAAAACTGATGATCGGTGAATCGGCGGGTGCGATTATATGCGCTCCAACTATCCAATATATTGAACAAATGGATGAAAAGCCGGAGGACTACTCACAAGAAGATGATGCAGGGCTTGATTTGATTGATTTCTATGTTCTTCCGCATTATCTTACAGCACCATTTAAGAAAGTTACCGAGAAAATAATGACTGAGTTTTCGGATTTGAATCTATGCCCAATTAACAACCGTCAGGGAATTGTAATTGATGGTGAAGGTTCAAAGGTTATTTGCAAAGACTAATTTGAAAATTCCAGTTTAACGAACAGGAGATGATGAGCGCATGAAAATCCTACATGAACTTTCGTGGCTATGGGAAACGCTGGGTATTGCACTTTTTGCTGCTGCATTTGTGAGCGCGAATGGCACAAAAATCAGCTGGTCGCTCAGCACGAGGACGGCTCGGTTCTTCTTAAATCCAGCTCGAACCAAAAACAGATGGTGTTCTCCTGGGCGATGGGATTCGGCGATTCCGTTACGGTGATAAAGCCTGAAAGATTGCGGGAAGAGATTCGGGAGGAATGCCGGAAGATGGCGGGGAAGTATGGGGGGGGGAGATGAAAGTTAGAAATCTATAAAACCTGCTTAGTTCATACTATAATTGCAATATAAAAAAGAGGTTTTGCTTAAAATTAACAAGGGAGTCCTATCAACTGATGAAAATTATACATTAAGAATATCTCCGTGGTACAGAAAAAGCGGAAGAGGATGGCAAATAGTTTAAATGTTCCGTTTTTTAAGAAACTTTTATATAAGAATTTTTTATATGTCATTCTGATAAAGTTTATGATATGATATGTCATTGGTAGAAAGTTATGATAGCACATCCTTTTGTAAAATGGGCGGGCGGAAAAACTCAGCTCCTTCCTGAAATTAGAACTAAATATCCTCAAACAGTAATAAAATATTGTGAGCCTTTTGTCGGCGGTGGAGCTGTGCTGTTTGACGTTTTACAAACTTTTCATCCTAATGAAGTTCTTATTAATGACATGAATGCAGAATTGATAAATATTTATCAGCAAATAAAAAGCAATTGCAACCTTTTGATAGAACAACTTTCTGAACTTCAACAGAACTATAAAAGTCAGTCTTTGGAAAAAAATAAAATTCTTTTTTATGAAAAACGCCTTCGCTACAACGAACTAAAAATAAACAGAAACGACGCTGAAAATCTTGAAAAAGCCGCGCTCTTTATTTTTTTGAACAAAACCTGTTTCAACGGACTTTACCGCGTGAACAAAAGAGGCGAATTCAATGTTCCGTTCAACAATGCAAAAAATCCGCTTATTTGTGATGAAGAAAATCTAAGAGCGTGTTCAGAGCTTTTGCAGAATGTGCAGCTGAAAACTGGCGATTATTCCGACTGTAAGGATTTTATTGATTCAGAAACTTTCGTTTATCTTGATCCGCCGTATCGACCGCTAACGCAAACTTCTGCGTTTACTTCGTATTCGGAAAAAGGATTTTCGGACAAAGAGCAAATCGAGCTTGGAAATTTTATAAAAGAAATTTCAGAAATCGGAGCAAAAGTTCTTGCAAGCAATTCTGACCCAAAGAATGCAAACAAAGAAGATAATTTTTTTGATGAACTGTATTCAAACTTTGAAATCAAGAGAATCTCCGCTTCAAGAATGATAAATTCAAATGCAAAAAAACGCGGAGCAATCAGCGAGCTTTTAATAAGCAATATTGCATCGGTTTTTTGATAAAAAAATAAGTAACTATATGGAGGTTTTTATGACATTTGATGTAAGAGGAAAGAAAACAGAATCGTCCAATCCTATTTTTAAAGAATTTATTGATTTTATAAAAACACAAGACTTTAATGGATGGCAGTATATGGGAATGGATGTAGAACTTGATCCTACTGTTTGTTTTGCTGATGAATCAGTTCTTGTTAGATGGACTGATTTTGAGAACGGTTTTAATGATAGGTTAATTTTGAAAACGAAAGAACAGTTTTTACAAAATTTCTCAAAAGCCTGTTAATTTTGTTTTAGAGGTTTTATGAAACGAAATTTCACAGAGTGGCTTTCAACTTTTCGAGACAGCATTGCAACTTATTCCTATTATATTGATTTTGAAAAAGTCTATGGAAATGTTGAAAATATAAAAATCGAACTGAATATTTTGAATTCCCTGATTGGCTCAAAATCAATTGAAGAAGATTTTGAGAAAATTCTTTCAAAATATCCAGAAACTTTAAAATGCATTCCAATTCTTCTTGCTGTCCGCAATTCTGAAATTTCAGTTTCTGATGAAAGCGGAAGTTTCATTTTTAATTTTTCGGATTCAAAACAAACTGTTTCTGAATATTCTGACTTTATGAAAAAATCCGGACTTTTTAATCTTTTACAGAATCATCTTGTGAACAATCTTGTTGATTATGTTACAGGTGTGGAAACTGGACTTGATTCAAATGGCAGAAAAAATCGCGGCGGTCATCTTATGGAAGACTTAGTTGAAAGCTACATAAAAAAAGCCGGATTTGAAAAGGATAAAAATTATTTTAAGGAGATGTACATTCACGAAATCACAGAAAAGTGGAATGTTGATTTGTCAGCAATCTCAAATCAGGGCAAAATGGAAAAGCGGTTCGATTTTGTTGTAAAGACTGAAAAACAAATTTATGTTGTTGAAACGAACTTTTACGGAAGCGGTGGCTCAAAACTGAATGAAACTGCAAGAAGCTACAAAACTTTATCAGGCGAAATTGACACGATTGACGGCGTAACTTTTGTCTGGTTTACGGACGGAAACGGCTGGCAAAGCGCACGGCATAACCTGGAAGAAACATTCGATGTGATGGAGAATATCTACTGCATAAAAGACATGGAAAATGGCGTGATTGGAAAAGTTTTTAGATAAAGGGGGAAAAGTTTATGACACCTAAAATGGCAAATTCAATAACAGTGAGAGGAAAAGAACTTCCTCTTTTAATACAGTTTCCTGTAAATGATCATTTTGTAATTGGAATTTATCAAGGAACGATTTCTAAATTTGATATGATTATAAAATACCGCCAGTTAATTAATGAAAAATGGACGCGAGCAAGAACTCCTAAGCATATTCACTGGGCTGTTGATATATTAATAAAACAAAATGAAAAACCTGAAGAAACTAATAAACTTATCCAGTTCCTTTTAGATTATTGGGAAAATGTTCAGCCGATAAAGAATGATGAGGAAAGAAATCGTCTATTAAATATTGATAGCTTAAAAGCTGAAGTCAACAAAGAAACAAAACTCTATGAAAATTTAGCAAATAGCGGAGAATATAGTGTAAAATTTTTATTGTTGCTTGCAAAACTTCTGATGTTTCAAGAAAAAACAAATAAATCAGATGCATATATGTTTAAAGATTTGTTGGAACAGTTAAAAGATTGTCCAGATATTTTTGAAGTTGTATCTACAGCAACACATCATCGCTAAATGCTCCATTCCTTCTACAAATCTCCAAACCACGATTTTACTCTTCTTCAAGGCAACTGCATTGAACTTTTGAATCAGTTTGATTTTCAATTTGATATGATTTTTGCAGACCCACCTTATTTTCTTTCTAATGGAGGAATTTCTGTTCAGTCGGGAAAACAAGTCAGCGTGAACAAGGGCGACTGGGACAAATCACATGGGTTTGATGCAGACAATGAATTCAATTATAAATGGTTAAAACGCAGCCGGGAAAAATTAAAAGAGAACGGCACAATCTGGATTTCTGGCACATACCACAATATTTTTTCGGTTGCGCAGATGTTGAATGAACTGGATTTTCGTGTTTTGAATTGCGTCACCTGGGCAAAGACGAATCCGCCGCCGAATCTTTCGTGCCGTTTTTTCACTCATTCAACTGAGTTTATCTTGTGGGCTAGAAAAAGCAAAAAGGTTCCGCATTATTTCAACTACGAGCTGATGAAGGAAATCAACGGCGGAACTCAGATGCGCGACTTGTGGAGCCTGCCTGCAATTGCGAAGTGGGAAAAATCCTGCGGAAAACATCCGACCCAAAAACCGATTCCGCTCCTTGCGCGGATTATTCTTGCCTCCACAAAAGAAAATGCCTGGATTTTAGATCCGTTTACAGGAAGCTCCACAACAGGAATTGCCGCCTCTCTTTTGAACCGCCGTTTTTTGGGAATCGACCGTGAAACTGAATTCCTGGAACTTTCAAAGGCGCGGCGCGAGGAAATTGAAAATCCGCAGATTCGGCAGAACTACCGCGGGAAAATTCTGAAATATTCCGACAAGCCGTTGAAAGAAATTTTAGAGATTCATGAAAATGCTTCGTATTTTGGAATAGATTTGCCGTTTTGAAGTTCTGAAAATAAAACTGGTATGCTAATTTCAAAAGTTTTTGCTTCATTGAATTTTTTGGAAAATTACGTTAGATTTTTTTTGTTGCGCTGGCAGGCGGGATGAAAACAGGAAATTCAATTGAAGAAATTACAGACATCGAACGAAGAAACAGTTAGACTTGACTACATTTTGAGCCAGATTGACGCGGTTTACCACAAGGCGAGCGTAAAAAGTTCGCTTTCAGACAGCGAATCCTGGATTTCCGCATTCAAGGAAAGCGCTGTCAAGCTCAAGTTTTGCCTTTCCGCTGTCAATCAATTTCATAGTTGCCTGATCTATTCACCAGCTCCAGGCGGTCTCCATAGTGCCTATGCAGTGACTTTAAGTCCATAATCATCACATAAAATACTCTGCCATTGTGCACAGAATCCACTATCCTGCCATGGTCGAGCACTGAAATATATGTGCCGTCTGCTTTTCGCATATGAAAGAAAATATAATCATTTGAGTGTCCTCCGTTAATCTGCGACCATATGCTTTTTTGACAGCTTTCCTGTTCATCCGGGCGTATCAGATTGCAGAAGCTCTTACCTGTATATGCAAGCAGCTCGTCCATATTTTTACAGCCTGTAAGCCGAAGCAGCTCACTGTTTGCAAGCAGAATCTCATCATTTTCTTTATCTGCCCTGTAAACAATGAAAGCTCCCGGCAAATTATCAATAATATCCTTCATTATAAAACCAAGCTTTGCGCGACTCTTTACTTGATCACACTTATAGTATTCCATGCAGCCGTTCTTCCCATGCATTTTCACCCCATAAAGTGCCATATCCGCACACCGCATGAGCTGTGAACGGTCATCAGCCAAAACAGGATACTCCGCAAAGCCCAGTGAAATGGTAAATGCACGCTCTTCACCTTTACAATAAAATTTCCTGGTTTCTTCTGTAAACTTCTTAAGAAAAGGCTTAACCTCCGCAACCGTGCAATCCGGCATGAAAATGGTAAACTCATCGCCTCCGTTTCTGCCGAGTATGGCATCCTTTGAAAAATATTGCTTCATGCTCTCTGCAAGCTTCTTAAGTACACTATCGCCCGCCGCATGTCCATACATATCGTTGATCAGCTTAAAATCATCAATATCAAGCATTGCCACAACACAATGCTTTTGCGGATTCTTTCTCATATATTGCTCAACCTGATCATCAAAGCCGCGCCTGTTGTAGATACCGGTCAGTGCGTCAGTCACAGCAAGTCTCTTGAAAT
>OIXU01000015.1_pt1 | contig 47141 bp, 42 predicted proteins | sample 1587921 | NCBI WGS metagenome assembly OIXU01 (sample SAMN03283238) | human gut metagenome | biome: human-associated habitat; material: feces | host: Homo sapiens | place: Peru | collected 2012
TTTGCGGTTATGGCTGTCATAGGAAGTGTTGTCAACAGCATGAGAAAGCATAAAACAACACTCGAAATACGCTTTGCTTTTTTCTTGATTTTCATAAAAATCACTCCTTTATGCCCAAGGATCAACCGAAGCTGGAGTTCGTATATCAGAGAGTGCAAGATTACGCCATAAGAACCATTGATTGCCCTTTCTTCGAAGCTCAATCGGACGAGGTGAGTCTGCTCCCGACGACTGAACCTGAACCTTTGCATAACCCTCGCTCTGATAGGTATATGCATACTCGGAAACGGTTATTTTGTACGGAACATTCGGTGTATAATCGTTCTTCACGGATGAACCCTCAAAATACGAGCGAGGAATATATCCCCTGCCCTTGATTCTGTCACGCAAAAACTGAACATCCATCCCGTTCATCGGCTGAGGTCCTTTTAATACATTAAGCATTTCTATTGTGTTTTCCGGACTTTCATCATATTCAAGCAACACAAGCATTGCAAATGCCGCTGTTGAAAGAGGTGACGAAAAGTCAAGCTCCGGCATTTTTTTGAGTTCATCTGCATTTTTCGGATAATCGGCAAATACAAATGTTTTGCTTTTGTGCATCGCATTGTTTACCGCTCCCGAAACGGCCTTTGAAACATTGTTTTTTACAGCCTGATTTGTCATATTTTTTAAGCTGTCAAATATACCCATAAACAGTACCTCCTTTTTAAAGTGCGTCAAGTGCGGCGGCAAGATAATCTGCCGTTACGGATGAATAAAAAAATGAGCTTATTTTTCCGAATTGTTTTGCCTGTTTAACCCTGTCGGCAAGGTCGGGATATGCCTGTTCGTCACAGAGCAGAGCCGTTTTACAGCCTGGCAAATATTCCTTTACTTTTCCACAAAGCTCAAGCCGTTTCTCAATAGTTGAATCGGCAAGTCTTGTGACATCCATAAGCAAAACATCAACTCTTTCTGCAATGCACAAATCAAGAATTTTCCCGTCTTGATTCGGTGAAACATTTTCAATACAAAATCTTCCCTTCTTTACAAGGGCATTTTGAATAGCCTCACTGAGCAAATTATTCTGAACACTGAGCAAAATTTTCTTCAACGGACATCACCCCTTTTCACCTATATCTTTCACTTATATTGTACAATTTTGCGATAGAATATGAATGTGCCAAACGGCATATTTCACAACATAAACAAAAAAGCACAGCTGCCCGATTGTTCGGACAGCTGTGACCTTGTGCTAAAAATATTTACGGTGGGTAATTAAAATGGGGGTAAATAATAAAATAATTATGCTTTGTTCTTAACAGCGCCTATAATGTAAAGTACAGGGATAGCAAGACCGCAGATAAGAGAGAATACATTGAACTGTGATCCGCCTATCATGCTGATAATTTCGCCTGCAATACACATAACAGCAACAATAACGCCCCATACAATACATGTATTTGCCTTGTGCGGAAGTTTTGCGTTGATAACGCCGATAATACCTGCAACAAACTCAGCAACCGCACTGATAAGTGCGAAAACGCCGCCGACATAAAGCATAGTCATATCGTATGTACCGTCGTTAAAAGCTGCAAGTGCGGCGATACCGAGAATGGCGATGATTGATACAATCAATGCAATAGCACCGAATACAATCATAAGGATTCCCGTTACTTTAAGAAAAGTTGAACCTTTTGCCTCCATAGTTTTTCCTCCTGTCATTAAATAATAAATTTTATGCACCTTTGTCTTTGATTATTAATCGGACAAAGATAGCGTTTTGCACAAAAGATATTCACCGTCTGAGCAGTTATATCCTGTAATTGTATTATACTGTTTTAACAGCAAAAAAATATGTGCCAAACGGCACATATTCAGAAAAAAGTATTTATTTGTCGTTAATTCTATCGTCAAGGATTACAAGTCCCGCCTCTCTTGCCTTTACGGCAAGCTCTGTTCTTGACTTAAAGCCTGTTTTTTCAAGCATATACTGTATATAGTTCTTGACAGTACCCGGAGCAATGTAAAGTCTTTTGGCAATTTCCGTGTTTGTATCACCGCTTGTCAGTTCACGCAAAACCTCAAGCTCCCTTTCGGTAAAATCCGTACTCATTGCGTTGCCGAATTTAATTTTGGGAGTTGTGTCGGGAAACACACGCTCACCGTTCATTGTTCTGTCCATAAGTTCAATAATAGGTTCGGAACTTACCTCTTTGTACCAAAAGCTGTCTACTCCTGCTTCCTTGGCACGCTTTAGATAGGAATATTCGGGCATTGAGGTAACAATGATTATCTTAATTTTCGGGAACTTTGCTTTTATTCTTTCAGCCGCCTCAAGACCGTTTGCCCCCATTGAAGTGCATATATCCATTAAAATCAGGTCAACATCGGAATTTTCGCAATGATAATCCGTCATATCGGCATTACTTATTGAGCCCGCAAGCGTATAGTTTTCGCTTTGGTTTACATACATTTCAAATAAAGTTCTCGGCATTGACTGATCTTCAACTATCAGCACTCTTGTCATACTGCAGCACCTCGCTTTTCGGTATTGTGATTTCAAGAACAAAAATTTCGGAAGTCGATATTTTCATGCTTCCGCCGATTTGCTCCGCTTTTTTTCTTACGGAAGAAAGTCCGCCGCCCTCATTGATTTTTCGAGGCGGTTTTCTGCCGTTATTTGCAAATTTAAAAATATATTTTTCACCGTCGTCAAGACTTTCAAGAATCATTTTATCTGCTTTTGCGTGTCTTGCGGCATTGTTAAGGCATTGCATTGTTGCAAAAGTCAGAACCCGTGCAACCGCATTGTTATCAGTCGGAAGATTTCCGACTGTTTCAAGCGTTATTCCGACAAGCTTTGCGGCATTTTCAATATCCTTAGCAAAGTTTTCATCTTTGCAATCATTCTCTGCGGTATTCAGAACAGAAATATTGTTTTTCCACATTTCAAGTAATTTACTGTTATTTTCAGACAGAGTGCCGTTTTCAAGATATCTTCTTGTTGTTATCAGCGTACTGCCGAGCCTGTCATGAATTATCTCTTTTGTGCGAAGAATTTCTTCTTCTCTTGTCAGGTCACAGACCATTTCATTGTATTTTTTCAGATGAGCATTAACCTTTTTTAACTCGCCTATTTCATATTCCAAGGTTGATGTAAGCTTTGTAAACTCTGTTATATCGGTTGCCGCAAGCTGAAAATACGGTTTTGAAAAAATTTCCGTTTCCGACAACGAAAAGCTGAAAACCCTGCCGTCCTTTAATCTGACTGTAAATGCCCCGTCATTTTCATATTGAGAAGCCTCTTTTATCTTCTCTCTGAAGGGCATTGCAACATTAAGCGATTTACCCGTAAGTTCAAGGCATATGCTTTCCATAAGGTTATTTTTCAATACAACAAGTCCGTTTTCGTCAAAATAGCAAAGTCCTGTCGGCAAGCCGTCAAAGCTTTCTTTAATTGACATTGCGGTAATATCGGTATTCCTGCAATGATGAAGCCTTACCGTTATGTACACAGACATTACAGCACAATATGCCGTTATGCCGACAGACAGAGCAAACGGCATTCTGCCAAAAAATTCAGCCATTTTATTAATTTGGTTATCATAATATATTTTACTCAAGACATGAGTGCTTACCAAAAACATTGTCAAAGAGATTACTGCAATTATAACCGCTGAAATCGGTTTCCACAACCTGATTTTATAAAGAAAAGATTGCGTTGCGTTGTATATTGCCGCACAGGCAACAACAAATTGCACACTCATCAATATAACACAAACAAACGAACGCATTTCAAGGACGGATGTCATATGTCATCACCTCCGCTTTGCATACGAACAAACACAAACAGCGTGTCGGCGTCATATTCCGTGGTTACATTTCCGCCGAGTTTTATAATATCGTCAAGTAAATCATCGGGAATTTTCATTTCATTTTTGCTGTCACAGTTGATTTTTAAATCAATAAATCTCTCATGGACTTTTAAATTAAACAGCAACGCATCTGTGCAGTTCATTATATGCCTTATAAAAATCCCGATGAATTTAAAAAGTGCAATCGTTTTTTCGGCTGAAATTTCTCCCGAAACATTACTGAAAAACGAACACGAAATTCCGTAAACAGAAATGTACTCGGCAAGTTCTCGGATACTGTTTTCAAGCTCAAAAGCATTCAGCATTTTTCTGCTTTTTGCCATAATGAGCAGATTGCTTATTCTCTTGATGTAGACATTAACAACACAGGCACCGGCATAATTAACCGAAATATCTCCCCTGTTGTTTTCAATATTTTTGAGTATATTTTCAAGGTCGCAAAGCTGAGGACGGATAAATTCGGTTATACTGTCATAGAGCTTGTTCTGTTCGGTTACTGCCGCTCTTCGTTTTTTCAGCTCTGCCTCTGATTTTAAGATTACATTGTATTCCGAAATCTGCTCTTTTACTTCCGAAAGTTCTCTGTTAATTCGGTTAATTGCCGATATATCTTCCGTCCAAACTGCCTTACCGCCTTTTATATTATGCTTTTTAAGAATTATATTTTCATCAATCACAACACTGTTACCGTTTTGCAGAACAACATCTTTTGAAACATTTGTTGCGTTTTTTGAGCGGTATTTCACATTACCCTCATTGTCAAATATGAGAGTGTTAAGATTTGACGCATTGAAAAAATCGCCGTAACCCGTATTTGACGGCACAAGACCTATCTGAATAAGGCTTTCCCATAAAGCAATTGAGGCAAAACAGAACACCTCGGGAACATTGTAAATTCTAAGTCCCGAATATCCGTGATTCAGATTATTCCAGAGTGTGTAAATTATTGCGACAAGAATTATTACAATCGGAATCCACAGCTTTTTGCGTGTTGCGGAAATTCTGCATCGATTTATTGAAAGCACAATTGACGAAAGTACAAGTATAAAAATCCACACTACAATTACATAGTAAACAGGACCGTAACTGTATTGTTTGTTCCAATTGTGAAAATCGGGTTCAAATACAAAAGCAAGCTGATGAAAATCGTTCGTCATAACAAGCAGCACAAGAACGGCGGCAGGTATAATCAAAAGATATTTTCGGTTATTTGTATTTTCGGGCTTACCGATATTCAGCATTGCAAAAAACATCATAAGCGGCAAAAACACCATTGCTATGTAATATGAATACCAAAGATAGCGTCCGTATGTGTTGATGTCGGCAGGGCTGTTGTATTTTATGGCACGAAGAGCCATCCACAAGAGCATAAGCGCCGCAGATATCACAAGGCAGATTCGTATATTCTTCTGAACAATGCGATATGCAACAGACACACCCCAGCCTATAATAAGCCCCGAAAAGATAATAACATCAAAATTTTCAATATAATTGTCCGCCGAGGAAGTAAGATGAGAAAAAATCCTCACCGCTCCGCCAAGCAGAAATATAATTATCCCGACAACAGTCAGAAGCTTTGTTTTGTCAACTTTGCGAACCATATGCCACCCGTCAGTTATTTCAAGTTTAATTTCAGCAACATAATTTTTTCAAAACACCAATGTTGCACACCATTTTACTACATAATAACACAATAAAACGGATTATACAATTCATATTTACCGCAAACTTAAACAAAAAAGTAAATAGTTAATTTCCAAAGTAACTTTCATGGTGGAACTTACTTTGGAAATTAACGCACTGAAATCTTCCTTGTTTTGGACTGTAATCAATCGTGGTATTCTTAACAAACTTATTAAACTACAAAAGGCACATAACCGAAAGTGATAACGGTTATGTGCCTTATTGTTTTTTGCAATGCTGTTTTTTCACAGTCCACGAGTAAAATTTGTACCCTAATTAGATTTACACTATTCTTAAAAAATTGTTTCAATTTGCTATTGCAATTTACATCCATTATTTTTTTCTCCAATCAATCTGAATTTTTTAATTCAGGTCTATTGGGGGACTTCTGTTTCTACAAATCATAATTGCCCTTTCTGCTTTCAACGCAAAAGGGCAAAAATAATGCCGACAGGTAATAGCATTAAAAGCTATAACTTGTCGGCATTTAAATTCTAAAATTTGACTTTATTTAATCTCCGCAAATATAATCAGTCAACTATGTTATTCAATTCTTCAAAAGGTATATTGTGTTCATTTGCATATTGTTCTGCATATGAGCCTTTTATTCCATAGATTGTGAGCTTATCACAACCTTCAAAGGCATTATCCGCAATATCTTCTGCCTTATCGTAAATGATAATTTTCTCCAGCAAGGTGCAGTTTTCAAAAGCACCCCATTCAATGCTCTTAATATTTTTAGACAAAACTAACTGTTTTAAGGATATGCAATTACTAAATGTATATTGTTGTATTGCAGTAATATTATCGGGAATATTTATACTTTTTAGTGATGTGCAACCGGAAAAAGCACCGTATGCTATTCCACGATCAGCAATATTATCCGGAATTACAAGCGTTTCTAATGAAGAACAGCCTGAAAATGATAAACTTTCAATTTCTTTTACATCACCATTAAAATTAACATTTTTCAGACTTTCACAATTCGTAAAAGAGAATTGTTTTATAGTACTTGGGAGTTGTATGCTTTCTAATGAAATACAATGGTAAAAACATCCGTTAAATATATACTCTATCCCTTCAGAAACAACAATCTCTTTTACTATATCGTTATCCTCAAACATTCCTTTTCTTTCTGCTCCCCACAAATTGTATCCTGTAACATATCCGCCTAAAGCATTTGCTTTATGGAAAAATATCGTTGAAGGAATTACAACTTTCTCTGATGGGTAGTTTACCTTTACAATTGTAACCGGTGGTTTGGCTTTTGAATTGCTTCTATTATCATTAGTTTCATATGTAAAACCAAACCACCAATGCTCACTTGAACAGCTTTGCAACAATATAAGTATCGCTATCACTGCACTCAATATCCCAATAGGTAATTTATATTTTTCTATTTTCTCCATCATATTAAAATTCTCTCGTAAAAAATATAGTTTTAATTATCAACAAACCGATAATTATTAATTTACAGACTGAATTGTTGTATCCAATTTTTCAAATGGTATGTTATGTTTTTTTGCATACTGTTCTGCATAACTACCCTTTATTCCGCAGATTGTAAGTTTATCACATCCATCAAAAGCGTTGTCCGCAATGTAATCACATTCATCATAGACATTAATTCTCTCTAAAGAAACGCAATCCCGAAAAGCTCCGTCACCTATTTTTATTAAGTCCTCAGGCAAATTCACTATTTCAAGAGATTTGCAACCATCAAATGTCCAGCTCTCAATAATCCTGACCTTTGACGGAACATCAATAGTTTGCAGAGAAGTACACCATTGAAAAGCGTTTGAACCTATTTCTGATAGCTTGTCGGGTAAATCAATATTTGTAAGTGAAGTACATCCTTGGAAAGCCACACTCTCTATACAATAAACATTTTTTGAAAACTTCACATTTTTTAATGAATAGCAACGAGCAAAAGCATTAGTGCTGATTTTGTTAATTTGCTTCGGTAAGTATATTTCTTCAAGCCCGGAACAATCGCTGAGACTAAAGGATTCGGTAATAGTATCTCCGTCAACAATGTTCACTTCCTTTAAATTATCACACCGCACTACGTCAAATGTCGTCATTGTGCCTGGTATAGTAATTTTTTCAAGATTATAGCAATTAGCTATAGCCGGGCCATAAGTTTCCACTACTCCTTCAGGTATTATAATTTCTTTTACAACATTATTTCCCTCAAATACACCTGTAAGAGACACCCCAACTAATGCAGCTTCTTCTACACAACTTAGCTTTTTGACTTTATATGAAGAAATTTCCGAAGGAATTTCAATGGTTTCAGCCAATATATCGGTTTTTATCAATGTAGCGTTTTGATTTTCATCAATTTCAAATGTATATCCTTCAGCAGTTTTTGTTATAGGGTATAGCTCTTTACAACTTGAAAACATTAAAATAAAAACTGTACAAAAAGATATTGCAAATACTATATTTACTCGTATTAATCTAGTTGTTTTCATATATAAAACCTTTCAAAAGTTTGTAGCACTAATTTCAAAGATGAATGAGCAAACATAATTGCTCCTTCATCTTTAGGAATTTATAATGAATCAGTTAATCTGGTTCATATGTTGTCCAAATATTATCCTTAAGCCACACATCTTGTGTAACCAAATGCCCAGGTTGCAATACACCAGGTATCTGTTTATTCTTCGAATCATTGAACATTACTTTCGGATTTTCCATTCCAATTAATGTTGCAGTGCCATTGAAAAAGTCGCCCTCAAATGTATATCCCTCTCTGTTGTGTTTTCCGTTAATACTAAAATATGCAATAGTAAATACAACAACGCATAGACCTGAAACTAAAGCTATAATGCTCGAAACTATTTTCGATTTTGGCATTATCTCACTTCCTATTCTTTAGATGAAATAAAATTATATCAACAAACAGTTACTCACTAGTTTAGAAACTCAATTGTTGCATCTAATTCTTCAAAAGGTATATTGTGTTCGTTTGCATATTGCTCGGCATATGAGCCCTTTATTCCGCAGATTGTAAGTTTGTCACATCTGTCAAAGGCATCATTAGCTATATATTTAACTTCATCATGAATATTTACTTTTTCTAAAAAGTCGCAGCTATAAAACGTCCCACTATTAATAGATGTTACTTTTGGTGGTATAGTAACAAATGTTAGAGAATCACACTCCCTAAATGCATAAGATTCAATTGTATTTATGTTTTCAGGTAAATCTATTTTTTGTAACGCACATTCTGCAAAGGCATCACCTTCTATCTTTTCTACACTACTTGGCAATTCGATAAAACGCAGGTTTTTACAATTACTAAACATTGATTCACTTATTGTTTTTATTCCTGTTTCAAATTCCACAGACCTTAAATATTTACAAAAAGCAAACGCCCTTGTCCCGACTACTCTAACGCTGGAAGGTATATTCACTTCACAGAGACCTGAAGAATAAAATGCATCATTACATATTTCCGTTACACCTTCAGGGATACTCACTTCTGACACATTACTGTCTTCGAATATTCCCCTTTTAGCTGCTCCTGAAAGATTAAGCACCTCATACTCACCTAACTTTGTAACTGGAACTCCATAAACACTTGACGGAATCTTAACATGATACTCTTCACCCGTATATTTAATCAAAGTTGCTTGACCATTATCCACCTCAAACCAATAGTTATATTTTTTTGACATATAATACTCCGTACCATCTGATTTGTTACTCTTCCAAGGATGAAGCAAAAGTATTATTAATGCTATAAATGCTACAATTAATACAATTATCAATATAATTTTAGTTTTTTTATTCATACACTATCACTCTTTTTGTTATAGTATATTGTAATCGGATGACATAGCAAAAGACTCTGTCATCCGATTGCTTATCAAAGTATATTACGGTTTATATGTTGACCATATACCATCTTTATACCACACATCCCGTGTTACTAAGTGACCTTCTTGTAATACTCCTGGTATCTGCTTATTTTGAGAATCATTAAATATTACTTTAGGATTGTCTATACCATATATCGTATAGGCTAACCAATTATCGTACATTTGACTATTCATCAGCGTACCAGGCCATTCCATCAGAATATTATTATCTTCATAGAAGTAAATCCTTGTGTTCCAATACTCCCAATCAGCCGGACGATAAAAATGAACTGTAATTCCTTGTGGTTTCTGGCTATATGCAGTTTCATTTACCACCCACATTTCATCTTCTGTTATTTCAATTCCGGGTTGATTGATACCGGGATGTTGTTGTCTTGTGTCAGGATCGGTAGTGTTGTTATTAAAAATAACCCTTGGATTCTCCAAACCATATATTGTGTAGGTATACCAATTATTACCTCCATCCGGCGACATCTTATCTCCTGGGAATGGGAGTTCATGGTCATCATCATTATAATAATAGATATGAGGAGGCTTTGTCAAGAAAAGTGTGTAAGTTTTATAAAGATCATAAAAAATTATGTTAATGCCTTAAATCATGTGCTCGTATTTTTTAATACGGGCACTGATTTTTTCATTCGCAGCCAGTTGATTTCTGACCATAGCCCAATTTTGAACCTTACTGCCATTCCACTTTTTGTAAAGCTCGGTTGTGCGTAAATAGAGCAATTTGAGTAGTGCATTTCATTTGGAAAAGCACCCTTTTTTGTAACTTTTCTGAAACTTGAATTTATGCTTTCAACCGCATTGGTTATACACATAACCTTACGAACGGCACTGCCGTAATCAAAAAAATGCTCGACATGGTTGAAATTTTGTTTCCACACATCAACTGCTCCGTAAAATTGTTTGCTGTGCAAACGGTGAAATACTACATAACGTATTGTGAAATTTTCTGCTAACGCAGAAAATGAAATGAAATAAATCAGCTCACACCGTAGGCATTTCACATTCAGAAGAAATATTGCACACGCAAAGCGTATTTCACAAATTCGTAAGGATTTATTTCACTAAAAAAACGACAGGTAAAAACCTGTCGTTTTCTGGCTCCCCAACTTACTTTGTAAGGGAGAAAAGTAACTGCCTCGCATACCACGTTTGGTTCTTAAAAAGCACTTGCACAATCCCAGTTCACTAAAAAAAGTCCACGGGACTGTTTTCTTAACGCTCACCTTCTCGCCCGATTTAGCAGTAAATTTAGATAAAAAAGGAAACAGAGTAGTCAAAAGACTACTCTGTTGTGGCTCCCCCAACTGGGCTCGAACCAGTGACATCATGATTAACAGTCATGCGCTCTCGACTGTGTATATTCATATACCTGTTTCCGGCAAGTAGTTATGATTTTGCTTCATTTATTATTTTACTTTTTAATTATATCAATTTAGATTTTTGGTGTCAAATTATATTATATCAAAAACTGCTCATACGAAGAGTCCATAAGGATTTGTACTGAGTATCCCTTGCCTACCAAAATTTCCTTGAACAATTTACAAATTATCATTCTCTGTCTTTCGGCAGGTGCGTTATCAAACTCGTCTGCCCAGCTTACAAATTCTTCATAGTAGTAATCAATCTTGCTCATATCGGTTTCTTTGTCATTAAGCTGATTCTGCTTTTCAGCTATTCGCTGAACATTGTCTGCGATTTTACTCTTTGTAGTTTCAATAGCCATTGAAAGCACATCGGGAGTAAATTTGCTGTCGCCCAACAATGAATTTGCGATTTCCTCTGTAAGCTCTCCGAGTTTTCTTTTCAGAGTTTCAGTTTCCTTATTCAATCTTTTGATTTCAGTCTTGATTTGCGATATTTGGGTTCTGTACTTTTTCTCAATGGCTGCATCCTTTGGTGTTGCTTTGATTTTATCAAAGCATTTATGCAAGGCGTCGAGCACAATTTCATCTACCTTTACAGCTGAATATACCGACTGTCCGTCACACTCGTTGCGTTTCATTGCTTTGCCTGAGCATAGGTAACGGAATCTCCTGCCACCGTCATGAGTTGTGCCGTCTTTTGTTGTATATCTGTCTACAAAGCTGTTGGCACATAGTTTCTTGCCGCAATGAGCACAGTAAATGTTACCGCCAAGCATTGTTGAAGATTTGGCTGTTCGGGCAAGCTGAGTTTTCTGCTCGTTGGTGTACTTCCTCTGTTCAAGAATTTTCTGTGCTTCAAGAAAAAGATTTTTGCGTTATGTCCTTCCAATTCAATGATATGTTCTTTATCTACATAATCTCTGTTTTCCATTCTCTCAATCATTTGCATCGTCCTTTCTGTTTTCAAGCTCATTCAATTTTTTCATATCTTCATCTGCATTTGAAGCGGCATTGCAAAGACACATTAATGCAACTCCGATAAATGCACCGACAAACAGTCCTATAATAAAACCAATCATTTTTTGCACCTCCTGTTTTCAACACAGCCTAAACTGATAAGTAAGCCTTTATCTATTTTGTTCAAAGATGTTCGGGTTATCTCCCCTATCTTTTCTTTTAATCTGCTTTTATCTATTGTTCTTAACTGTTCAAGTAAAGCAATTGATTTCTTCGGGAGACCTGCACCTTTAACCTTTATATGAGTCGGTAGCGCTTTCTCTTGCGGGCAGTAACAGGAACTATTATTGTTGTCGGGCTGTAAAGATTGCATGTATTGTTCTGAACAATAATGACAGGCCGGCAACCGCCCTGTTCACATCCTATAATCCGATTGAGGTCAGCATAGTAGACCTCTCCTTTTTTCACTATCAAAATTATTACCTCCTATAGATATGTAAAGACAGCAAGTACCTTTTAAACACTTGCTGTCCTATCAACCGTTTTTAGCAATCATATGCTTATCTTCTTAACTCATTGGCGAGTATGAATTAATTTTCAAAGCAACTTTTTCAAATTAAAGTAAAAGTTCAAACCTTTACCTTTTGGTTGGTATTTATCCTCAATATCCCCCAACCGGGAACACATCAGGCGGTCAACGCATATTGACCTCATTGGAATTTCACCACCGTGAGGATCTCCCACAGCCGCCATCTTTGGTTGCGACGGTTTTATCACGCTCGACTTTTGACTTGACGGAAGTATCATTATCCCCTCTGCCTGTCATCGCCGTCATTGAATTTGCCTTTCAATGTCTGAGTCCTGAAGACCTGTTAGGGTGTTCGCTCATGTGGCTTGTCCGTACCGAACAGCAGAAGGAATGTATCTAATGCGCTGATATTTTATTTTCAAAGAGCAATACCTGTCCTCTGAAAAAAGAAAAACAGGCGAAAGAGAATTAACCCTTTCACCTGTTTTCTCACTTAAAGGCGTTTCGAGAAGCCTATTTTTGAAAAAATTTTAATTTCAGCGATTTTAACAAAACTTTACGTAGTTTTTTATGTAAAATCATCATTGTTAAGTATCTTTTCCTTTAACTTTTCTCTTGCTTGCCTGATGCTCAATGATACTGCTTGTTTTGTGCACCCTTGAATATCTGCAATTTTGGGACAAGACAACCTTTCCCAGTAGAACAGCATAACTCTTTCTCTCTGTAACGGTGTCAAGCAAAGCAGCATTTTATTCAGCTGTCCGTTTCTCATTTTAGAAATCATAATATCTTCAAAGTGAACATTTTTTGATAATGTTTTCTTATGTAGAGTATTTTCTGACTGTTCTGAATGTTCAATATGTCTGTCAAACTCATTGAGTTCTCTGACATCATGTAATTCACTATCATCAAAAAAATTGAAAATGTCGTTATTTACTTCAATTTTCTGTTTAATACCCTTTCAGTCTTTGAAAGTAACATATAATTTTCCTTCTTCATCAAAAATTGTATATGGATTATCCTTTGATTTTCTTCTTTTAGAACGATTTGCATCCATTTATTTTTTCCTCCTGTTCTGTCTAACTTTTTGTGTTCAAACAGAACAGGAGGTCCCCGAATAAAACAAATTTCGCAGTTATGGTCAAAAAAAATAAAGCATCCGAATAAATCGAAATGCCTTAAAAAAATACGCTTCTTCAAGTGTAAATAAATATCCGAATGAATAGAAAATTGTCGAAAAAATACCGCAATGCTTTGTAGCACTACGGTATATAGAAATAATTTTATTGATATTAGTTTAAATACTTTCTCCCTATTTTCTATCAGTATAACCACCATACGACAAATATTTCAAACAATCATAATAATAACATTGTAATATGAAATATACTATCATATTTTAGCGGTAAAAAACACTTTATGTTTTATTGATACATAAGCTGATTCAAAAATAAAACTCCTTTAAGTCGTCCAATCTCAACAACATCGGTAAAAATCCGCAGGATGTGCCTGCATCGACATCAATCCATGTATCGGTTACAACTGCTTTACCTTTGTATTCTTCTCCATAATAAATTGTTGGTGTGTGTCCGAACACGGTTATAACATCATCAAAATATCTGTCATCAATTTTCGGTCTGTTCCATAAAAAATCATCATCGGAATATTCCGAAAGTTTTTTATTTTTGTCAAAATTTCCAAGACCGCTGTGGGAAAGCAGAAAATCTTTTCCGCCGACACTGACTGTTTCATACAGCGGTGCTTCGTGAAGATACTCAAGAATATAATTTATTTCTTCGGGTCTGATTGAATGCAGAGCGTTAATTGTCGGTCTTGCGCCGTTTTGTTCCCAGTTGAGGTATAAGTCCAGCTTACTGCCTGTGAGGTTGCTTATTGACTCCTCGGTAATTTCATCAAACAGGAACTCGCAGGAAAGCATCATTGCCTCGTGATTTCCCATAATTAACTCCATATTCGGCTGAGCCATCATCCACTTAAAGATTTTTATTCCGTCCTCTCCCCTGTCGATTACATCGCCAAGAACAAATAAAAAATCATCATTTGAAAATCTGACCTTGTTTAGCATATCTTTGATTTTTTCAAGCGGATATCCGTGTAAATCTGAAGTAACATAAATCATTTTAATTCCTCATTATATTAAGATTCTGTTTCTGATTGCTTTTCTGATAATTTCGGTTAAAACATTCAGTCAAATATCATGTTGCAAATGATTCCAACTGCATCTGCTCAAGTAAATGTTTTAGTGCTCCGCCACAGGTATCGCCGAGAGTATTTATACTTTCATCGGATAAGTGAGTAAAATCATAAACACATTTCACCTGTTGCTTATATTCGCCGTTAAGAAAGGGAACAAGCAGTTTTGATGTAATCACCGCATCATATAAAGCATTATGCGCTTTCTTTGAATCAACTTCTATATCAAAATATTTAATAGCTTCATTTAAAGCCAGATGCTTGCGTCTGTTTGAAATATTCATAAGCCTTGGGAATACTTTTTGAAAATCAAGCCATCTTTTCATATTTTTTTGGAAAGGTATTTCTTTAAATTCGCACTCGGTCTTGAGTTGAATCAAGTCGTTATCGCTCCAGCTGTAAAGGCGAATATCTGAACCGTCTCCTATCCAAGTTTCAAAATTCTTTAATGCAGTTTCGAACAATTCAGCATTCATTGCGGAGGAAGATTTAATACCTGTCAATTTGTTTATGTATGGAGTTACCTGATAATTAAACTCAGGTTTCACAAAGCAATCAAAGGTATCTACGATTTCAAGGCGTTCATTGAGCTTTACTGCGCCGATTTCGATAATCTCCTGCTTTAAAATTTCATAGGCATTCTTATATTCTTTAGCTACGGGATTCATTTCCAAATCCAATACAATATGATACTTATACATTTTTAAACTTCCCTTCTACTAATTGAGTAATGTCTTAGCAATTAAATCAATATCGTATCGCTCGCCGAATACGCTTGTGAAAAAGCCAATGTGTATTTTTATTTTATCATCATATAATCCTGTCGGAGTCACTTTAAGAAATTCACAAAATTTTCTGAGCCTTTCGAGTTTATTTACAGCTTCGACCTCAACCTCTTTGTCAACAAAAATACGAATAGCTAAGTGACGATTTTCAGCAAGTGTTTTTATGTAGTCAAAAAGTAAGAAATCTACGTCTTTTTCGGTACAATCTATTGATATAGTATCCCATTTTACCATATTGGTAAAAAGGTGAAGTTCATAATCGAAGCTTTTTCTGAATTTTTCATCATCTGCTTTGCTTGTAACCCGGTCAATATATTCAAATATCTGACTTGTTACATTACTACTGTTCGTCTTTTCTATCCTCATAATATAACCTCCTGAACATACTTATAAATTTATCTTATACTGATTTCGCCAGATAAGTCTGGTTATCACACCGAAGAGTATTTCTTCAACACTGAAAAAAACGCAATAAAGCATAGCACCGTACAGAATTTTATTAAACAAATTGTAATCTTCCAACGAGCCCAGGCTAAAGATTGCACATATCATATAGGAATTAACAGGAATCACCGTTACTGAAACAATCAAAAACATCCATATATTTTGTGTTTTCTTAAAGATCGGAACTGTACCGACTATTACGAAAGGAGATATTATCATAAGGACTGTTAAAAGAACCGACTGATAAAACACAAAAGCTACAGAAAACATCAGCGGAATCAAGGCAAATGCTATCCAGTAATATTTATTTTGCTTTTTTACAGGAACCATAAAACCGCCTCCGTAATCTCAATTATGTTTATAACTATAATTATTGGAATAGCAATTTTTACAACGCTTACTACATAACAAACAGCTACTGATAATTTCACCGTCAAGCCTTTACCGGCAAGTTTTCTTTTACGGACTTTGCTTTTCCTTATCATTTTAGCTTTATCAGACAAGTTATCAATTTCAAGCAGTTCTTCTATTATTGCCATTCCATCCAAGCCGTCAACCAGAAGCAAATTGAACAGAGCTAAAACAACATTAATAACAGCAATTCCCCAAAAGATTCCGCTGAGCATTTCCGAACAGGATACCAAAAATAAAGAAATTCCTGCCAGCAAAAAATTTGACTCTATTCCTGCCGAATTTACCTGAACTCTATGCACTCGTCTTTTAATATCTGATGTATCGATCAGAGTGTATGCTCCGGGAAAAAGGCACTTAAAGAAAATGCCTAATTCAAATACTCTTCCGCCGTATGCAAGGCAAGCAAACATATGACTGAACTCATGAAAAATCGCTCCTATAATCAAACCTAAGATGTCACCGATAATCATATATTCTTTTTTTATCTGCATATGGCTGTTAAAAAAGCAGAAAATTGATATAACTAACACAGGCAACCACGAATAAATTAAAAACTGATTGATAATAAAAGCAACAGCACGAAAAGCAGTTGTTGTGCGCGGAATCCAGCAAGAAAGATAAATTTCTGCGAAATCACTCAACAGGATTCTGCGGTTTCTAAGCAAATCCATATCATCAAGTTCGTTCAGAAGCTCATCAACGTCTTCGTCAGACAAGCCTCTGTCGATTTCATAGGGATTCGTTTTACCGTCAAGCCTGCTTGCAAACCAAGCCGTGTAACAGTCAAGCGTATAGCTGTCTTTGGCAAGTCTGTCTATGAAAACAACCCTGTCTTTATTCACTATTTTAACATCAACCCAGTTAACAAGCATTGGATAAGTCATAAAGATTTCCTTTCCATCTACACTATTCGTAATTCTTTATAGGTACAGCTATATTTAGCATTATTCTTTATTTGCTTATAATCAAGCAAAAAGAGATACCGGGTTCGCTTTCGGTATCTCTATATTACTACTAAAAAATATTTAGTTTTGAAAAGGGGGATTTGATATGTATTGCACGTTTCTATCACCAGGTATATATAACTGCCGTTTTCCTGCAAAAGATTGTATTTGTTTTCAAAACACAATTTATGTAAAAGCAATCAATAATTAAAGCAACATAATATTCTTATACTCTTATTTATAAATGCGAAATTATAATAAAGAAATATTAATACACAACTCAAACGGTTCACAGTCTGAAAATAATTCAACGGTTTTATGATTTTTGTCAACTTTACAGCCGATAATATTACCGTGATGCTTATATGCCGTAACTATCTCCAAATTAATTTTATCAAAAACAATAACAGAATTGAGAAGCTTGCATATCAGAACGAGGTATCGTTCATCACCTGATTCTGTCAATACACTGCTCAAATCATTTTTCTCGCGTAGAAATGAAGCCAGATTTGATTTATCTTTTTGTTGTTCAATATGAAGACTTTCAGAGAAATCGTTATTGCGGGAATCAATAAGAATATTATTGTTCAGTGCAAGTTTCAGCTTGTCAATTATTAATTTTTGCTTTTTATTCTCATTGAACACAACTATAACATCTTTACTTTCATAGGCAACTGCTGATTTTCCGTCACCAGCAAAGGCAATTAACGATGCATAGTCTTTTTTATCCTCATTAAAGTATAATCCTTCGAAATCACTGTTACATAAAATGATTTGATAACTTAATAACCTGCTTGGGAAAAGTAATGGTTTTATAACAGAAATAATTTTCCCTATAAGTATTCTAAAATCGACAAAAACATGACATGCTGAATAGAAAAGATTTTTCTTTCCGGTAAAACATTTTTTCTCGTTCTCATAACTGAAATCATTGATGCTGATAATATATAGTCCCGAATAGGTCAATACTGCAAGCGTTTCTTCTTTCTTAGCCCAGAAAGCTCTGTTAATGTTTGCTATTTCATAAAAGCTGATTGCGTACTCATTATTCAGCTCTATACGCACGATAAAATCACTGTGTAATAACACCAACGATTTGTTTCCGATGATAAAACTCAGTATTTTATTAAATATGTGCATTTATTTTCCATACAATCAATAATCTCAAACTTTCTGCCCTCTTCATTTATCACAAGCCATGTATCTTCTGTGATTTGTGTAAAAAATCTTTTTGAATATTTTTCTATAAAATCATAGTATTTGTGCTTTGAAGGAACTATGCGCTTAATTATAAATTCACCCGTTTCTGCGTTATAAATATCCAAATGAAAGCTTTCACTCAATACGGACAGTAAATCGCCTTTATCACTGACGCAAAAAGTCAATCCAGAACGCACCTTGACATCTATTGAAAACAGTGAAGAATTGGTTTCCAGAGAATAGGCACAAACACCTGCATTATCTGCATAGTATAGTATTTTTTTATTTCTGTTGTATTCTACTGTTGAACACACTTTTGACATTTTAAGCTCGTCTGTAAAATTATATCCGGACTGATTGATTCGATAAATTAAGATTGCTTTATTTTCAATAACGACCGCAACAGCATCGTTTTCTAACCATAATACCATTTGAATTGATATGTCGCTTTTTCTGTGTTCAATATAAATTCTGAACATTTCCAGATTATTCTTTGATTCACAAATGCAAATGTACGAACCTGAAACAACAGCATACATTTTCGCATTTTCAGACCAGGCAATTAAAGAATTTGCGGAATAAGGAAAATTAACATATCTTTCTTTTAATTCAGGGGGAATGTTCTTGGAAATAACCGGAGTGTGACAGACCGCAATATTTTGTTCAGCACAAAAATCAAGAAATCCGTTTTTATAGCATGAAAGCGACAGATAGTTTTTAGTAAGGCAGTCATATATTGTGTTGACAGTAATTTTTGTTTTACTATCAATATCGGAACTGACAAGCTCGTTTAAATGCACTATCAGATTATCAATCCTGCCTGATTTTACAACACTGTCAACAAAATAAACATCAGACAAAAGCCTTGTAAGCTCCTGCTTTCTGTTTCCGCTGACAAGCAACGGAATGACAGACAGAGCTTTTCTTGTGTTAGCAATCTTCTTTTCCTGATTTATGTAATTTTCAGAAAAAAGATAATAATCTGTAATCACCTCGTAAGCCTCACTGCAATAGTCAGCATAGTGCTTTTTAAACGCCGTGTTAAAAATATTGTGCACACATTTTATTACCATACTTCCGTTTGAAAATGAAATAGCAAGGCTTCTTTTCAGGTCATAAAAAGTCTTGACCATATTACAAATGGCAGTCTGTCTTCATCGTAGGAATATCTGTCTTCAGCATAGAACATTTCTCTTACCGGTCTGAATTTTAGAAGCAAAAACTGAAGCTCCTTTTCGGTGATACCATAAGGGTGAAGTGTTATTAATGCCATTGCGTAAAGCGTTAATTCTTTTTCGTGGCCTAATTTTTTATACATACTTCTGACATATTCTATCGCCATCAGATCGGTGCTGTCGGGAAGGACAATATCATTATCACCTGAATGCCAGTTCATACAGCAGTCAACCATCAGCCTAAGCTGAAGAGGTGTACAGCCGTTGGCTATTGACGATTCTACTATGTTCATCTGATAATCTGACGCAATGCATCTGTTTCTTTTTCCGAGCATATCGTTGAACACAATTCTGCTCTGTTCTCGATTAAAACAGCTAATTTCCAGATAGTCAAAGCTTTTTTGAGGAGACAACTGCCTGTACTTATTATCGGCAAATGAAAAAATCAATTTGATATTGTCAGGCAGTTGTTCGAGAATCACCTTTTCACAAATCTGCTCAATGTCGTAAAACATATCAAATCCGTCTATCACTACCAGAAGCTTTTGATTTTCAGGCACCATTTTAAGAGAATCATAGAATGAATCCGTCAGATTTGAGTAGTTGATGTCCAAAGCTGAATTTATGTCAAATTTATTTCGGATATCCAAACACAATTTCTTTATTGTTTCTATCACGGTACAGCTATGCTCGTCCATTCCGAAAAATGAGTAAACTGATTTGCTCTCATACAATTTCACAACTTCATATAACAAGCGTGATTTTCCTGAACCCGAATCACCGCAGACAACCATCGGACGACACGAGTCACTTTTGATATATGTATTAAGAGCTGACAATTCTTGCTCTCTGAAGTAAAACTCATTTTCGTTTCCGAACATTTCTTCAATCATATTATGATTTTTACAAGTGTTTTTTTCACGTTCCAGTCTTTCAATTTCAGAATTAATATTTTTTAGAATTAAGTCTTTTACTTTCTCGCTGAATCTGTTTATATAATTTTCGTCATATACAAGCTCAAATAGATTATCTTCACATTGCGTATCAGTCATTTTTTGTGAAATTCGGTTTCTTAAATCAATTATCTTTTGTTTGTCGGCATCCTGATCCGGATATCCGTTTCTGAAAATTGCGATAACATTAGACGCAGTGCTGTTGTCTGACAAAAGGCCTTCAACTATTTCCTTTTCGGTTGCAGATGATGTGAATTTGAGCATTTTATTACTGTCAAGTCCGCATCTATTGCCTGCACTGACTAAAACGTCCGAAAGACAGCTTTCAGTTTTACTCCAATTATTATCTTCTTTATATTTACCCGTCCTCTCTTTCAGATAGTATTCTCCACCTATAACATTTTCATCCGGTTTGTACCATTCATCAAGAATTGTTTTATCTTCAGTAGAGCAGGTACAATATAATTTTTCATATTCTTCTTTTTCTATTTTTGAAGGCAAGGGAACCCAACCGTATTTCTCTCCTACCATAAGAAGAAAATTCGGTCTGGGTGACAGGGTACAGTAGCGTTTTACTTCCTCAAGACATATTTCAATAGTTTTCTGGTTCAGAGCTGCTTCTGTATTCACGCCCCACCTGAGATCTATTATTTGAAAATCATATCCTCTGCTTTGGCAGTAATCGTCTATTTCATTAAATATTTTTTTGTTCAGCGCCACTCCTTCCTCAAAAAAATCGCTGAATGTAGAGCTGATAAACAAACTAAACGTTTTATTATTCATGCCTTTTACCCCCTTTATTGCGCAGCCTTATTCTGATGGAAGATTTTTTTCTGAAATTTCTTGAGTCTGTTTTTTTATTCCATATATAAGCCCATATCTTATATACGATAAAAATCAGAATAATCAATAACAGCAATATTAATATGAAGGTTAAAAACATATCAAAAATAACATTCTCGATGACGGTCCTCATATAATCCGTACCGATAAAAAATAATGCTAAAAGCAACATTAAAACACCTAACGAAAATATGCATATCAATATAATTAAAAAGTATTTTTTAAAGCTTAGAACATTATCTTTTGGATTCTTATATACATAGGTGTTATTATTGTGTTCGTTGACTTTTCCCGATATTCTGCAGAAACTGTTATAATATTTTTCATAGTTATAGTTCTTATCTTTTCCGAATAACAGTTTTGTAATGATATTTATTCTGTAAATTATATAAGATAATATTACTACAATAAAGCATAAAATCAATACAAGTAACGGTCTTAACATTTCTATAGAACTCGGAGATATAGAATATGCAACAATCAATCTATAAAAAAATGTGTTAAATGGATTTTTAGTAAATTTAGTACCGCTTGGAAAACTACAGTAGTTATAATCGGGTATTTCCTTTACCTCAATTACTATTGCAGACGTATTATAAAATGCATAATCAGATACATATAATTTCTCCGAAGCAAATCTGACTTTACTGAGCTCAATACAATTTTCAAAAGCTCCAATACCGATATAAAGCAGTGTTGAAGGACAGTTCACTGTTTTCAAATTTTTACAGCTGCAAAAAGCGTTGTCCTCGATTCCCTCTATACCCTCCGGAATATTTACATCTGTAATATTATTATTTCCTGCAAGACCGGTAATTGAGTATACCGGATACCCGTCTATCTCTGACGGAATATTCAGTACAGTTTCCGTTCCGGTATAACCGGTTATTTTGACAGCATTATCTTCAATAGTATAAATTCAACCCTCAGATTGCTGTTCTGTAACGGCAGACGCAACAATACTATTTGTTAAAAAGCAGATAAATACAATAACAATCAGTATTATGCTTTTATATAAATTTTTATTTAACATAAATGCACCCGAATTTTTAATCTTAACGCTGATAACGATTCTTCCGATTTTCCTTAATACAGCATTCAAAGCCACAGGCTGTATCCACAGATATTACGGATTGTAAAACAAGCATTAAGCTCAACAGATTGTGTCAATATTGTATCAAATTTTATTAAGCAAGCAAATACTTTTATACCTATTTAATAATTTTTATTTGGTTTTAACCCTCAATACTTTCGGACTATCGGATTTACTGATTTTTATTTTATAGGTTGAATAAGAAGGAATTTATGGTTTACGAAGCTTTGTTCTTTGGAAAAGGAAATCTAAACTTGCCGAAAGTCATTTCTCTTATCCATTCTTCAAATGTGATGTATTTTGCATTTGTATTTGAATTGATCACATTTGCAGATTCTTCCTTACAATTATTAAATAAACTTAAATATTCATAATCAGGTAATGCGGTTACAAAAGGATAAAGACCTCGCTTTATTATCAGCACCTCTACAGATTCATCTGTCTTTTGAAAATGCTGCATATCGAAAGGAGATAACAGCGGATGCTCATTACCGTTATAATCAACCTCATTACCGCAAATACGGCTTATTTTTTCAAGAAACTCCATCTCGGTTGAACTAAAGCAAATCCAGTTGTTACAATTGGAAATTATTGTTTCAGCATTATTCTTATATTTTTGTTTAAGCTGGCAGAATGACTGTATAAATAAAAAGTATCTGATATTTTTTGAACGAGCCTCGCTTATACGGTTATCAAAGTTACTAATGGGTGTAAGATTTGAAAATTCGTCAAGCAGGAAATTCACTCTTAACGGCAATCTGTCACCTTCACATTCAAACGCTGTTCTCACAAGAGTTTCGTAGCACTGCGTAAGAAACAGATTCACAAGAAAACTCAGATTGTTTTTCTCATCAGGATAAATTAAATATATAACTGATTGCTTTTTGCTGAGGCTTTGAAAATCAACAACATCACCGCTGAGCATTTTCATCAAACCGGAGTTCTGTGTAAAAGGTTGCATAACAGCCATTAAAGTGCTGTAGACACAGGATTTTGTTTTTTCAGCCTCAAGGTCAAGCACTGAATGCAGTCCGAATGCAGCTGTTGTTGTATGGTCCATATTCAAGAGAATATCTTTCAGATATCTGCTGTTTTCTTCCAGACATAGCTGCATAATATTTGTTATGTTAAAATACTCAGGAGGCACTGAATCCATATACGTCAGAATAACACCTGTCAGAAACTGCTTAACCGTATCGCCCCAATAACGGTCATTAGTACACTGTATAGCAGGTTCAACAACGCTTTCTACAAAATCATTCACACACTGAATTGCCTCGTCTGTTTTGCCAAGCTTATGTAATATGTACGCCTCTGCCAGAGGATTCCATGAATCGGAATACAGCGGTTTTCTGAAATTCAAAACCGTTATTTTAGCTCCTTTTTTCTTTGCAAGCCAAACCGTCTTTCGATAAATCTCGCCTTTCGGGTCATTCACAACAGCGCTCTCTCCTGCATTGATAATTGTAGCAAGGGTTGTAAAAACAGTAACTCTCGACTTTTTACATCCTGTCGGACCTACTACCAGGGTGTGATTATCTTCATTATCAACATATAGAGTTTCATCCGATGAATAATACAGTGGTATTCCCGAGGCTGTTTTTCCAAAAGTGTTTGTCAACGGTCTTGCGTGAGCAAGAATCTCTTCAGGCTCAGAAAATCTTGAATTGCTTTTTGTTATGTACTTCTGATATTTAGCTTCATACATGCTGATAGTCCTCCTCATCCATATGAAATCCAATTTGTCTTTGTGCGATACTCTTCTGCGTAGTTTTTTCTATATCAAGACTCTTAATCTGAACATCAAAAAAGCACTTAAGTCTTTCAAGAATATTTATGTTGCACTTTTGCTCAATAATAAATGTTATATCAAGCTGTTTTGCCTTGCTCTTAAGGAAGTACATAAATGCTTCGAAATATTCGTTGGGATAATGCGGATTCCAACTTGTAAGGTTAATTACAACCGGTCCTTCATAACTGTTTTTGTAACGAGTCATCTGGTGTCTTGATTCCCAGAGAAACCTGTCAATCTCTCTGAAACGCTCATTCATAGACGTGTAGCAAAATTCAAACTCAAAAAATTTTTTCTGCTTTACCTTACAATATTCAATTGCTTTTTCATAACTTCCCTGAATAAGATACATAAATACCAACCTTCCTTATTGATAAACTCTTTTATAAAGCTAAACAGATATTGTTCTGCTGGCAAAACGCATTTAAGTCCATCGAGTCATACTTTGAGAATTTTTCAATATGATCCTTATGACCTTTATTGACTGTCTTTCTTTTTTCGATATAATCAATCACAATTATGTATGTAGTGTCGTCAGTCTGCACACAGGAGTAAAGCAGTCTTAACTGCGTTTTATTCTTTCCGTGTGCCTTATATGTAAAAAAGCAGTCTCCGTGTTTGTCGTATTTGATATTTTCAGCGTTATAAATATTATTAAAGCAGACTCCACTTTCATAAAATTGAATAATTTTAGTACCAAGCTCTTCTGATGCTTTAATAATAGCCCGTTTAAGTTCACTGTTTTCTTTATTAATTTTGTTTTCGCACACAGTAACGATTTTGAGTTTCATTTAATTCACACTTCCCTGCTTTTGATTTTTCCTGCAATAAAATAGAGATACTGACTTCATATCTCAGTATCTCTATTTTATACTAACTAAAATATATCTTTTTCAAAGGGTGTTACTTATAAAATTCAAAATCAAGGGGTTCTGTTTTTTTGGCAAATTATCATTTCAGGCACTCGCAAATTGCAATATCAAGTTATGAAGATACTCTATTTTATTCATAGCTTTTTCATTCCGAATATAAATATTTATTATAAATGCGGTTTTAGTTACTTTTTAGTTACTCTCAACATAATCAATAATCTGTTTACAATATATATTATCGGGGGGGGGTAATTCTTTGCAATCTGATATGCTTTTTCAAGATATTGATTGTTAAATCCGGAAAAATTGTAATATGTTATTGCTAAATGCGGATTAAACCTCTCCGGATTTTTCAACACAATTTTTTCACTCGTTTCTATTGCCTTGATATAGTATATAGTGGATTTAACTAAATCTACATCCGAATAGAACATACCAAGATTATTATAACATATAGATAAATCAGGAATGTATTTTTCCGGATCCAACTCAACCATATATTTCCAAATATCCAATGCTTTCAAATACAAATCTTCGGCTTTTTTTCTATTGTTTTGCTTATAAAGCATAGCCAAATTATCATAACTTATTGCCAAACAGGGATTAAATTTTTCAGGATTTTCCTTTGCTAAATTTTCTCGCAGAGCTATCGCCTGATTTAAGTAATATTCTGCTTTTTTTCTATTGCCATTACGTTTATAGAATAATCCAAAAGAATTGTAACATAATGCCAGATCGGCAAAATATTTTTTCGGGTTTTCGAGGGCTAACTTTTCCAAAATATTTAAGGCTTTATTATGATAATCCTCGGCTTTTTCTTTGGCTTTTACTTCATTTTCTTGCTCGTCTAAAAAAGAACCTACATTATCATAGATTATTGCAAAACCATAATAATCTTTATCGGAATTTTCTCCTTCGAGTTTTTCAACAATTGATAAAGCTTTCTCGTAGTAATATTCCGCCTTTTCACCGTTATTCTGACATCTAAAATAGCAGGCTATGTTGTTATAGCTTTTTAGTAAATCATAATCATATTTATCAGGATTTTCTTTTGCTAATGTTGCGAAAATATCAACAGCTTTGTTGAAATAATTTTCGGTTTTTTCTTTATTTATATGATCCTCATAATAAAGTCCTGCAGAATCGCAATACGTCGCCAAATCAGCAAGATATTTGTCTGGGTTTTCCTCTGCCGATTTTTCAGCTATTTTTATTGCTTTAAGATAATATTTTTCCGCTAACTTGTATTTTGAACTTATAGAATTACAAATATGTCCTAAAAGACAAAAAAGAGCTGATTTATTATGCTCATCATCAATATCAGGATTATTATCATAAATGAGTTCCAGTTTTTTCGCAATTGTTAAGGCCCTGTTCTGTTTATTTTGAACTAATAAATAATTTGCATAATCATAAATCACATCAAGTTCAACTAAATTATTTTCTGCAATCGGCACAATAGTTTCATATTCATATTCAATGTTTTTAAATCGATTATCATATTTTATCTTTGTCATAAGAATATCAATTGCTGTTTTACGGTTTTGTATAAAACTTCTCGACTCTTCCTTTTGCTGTTCAACACGAATCTTACTTTTTCTGAAATATTCCGCTTCTTTATCCTTATCTTGAAGAAAAGCCACTGCACCTTCGTAATCCCCAAGCTATAAAAGGCGAAACGCTTCCCTTTGCTCAATAGTAATAGTACCGCGAACACCATCCTTACAAAGATTAAGGGTCATTTTAAATATCTGTTTTTGCAAGTATTCTATTGTTTCTATAAGCTCACCTCTTCTCAACGCAATTTTCTCATAATCCCTGCGTTCAGAGTCGCTTGCTTCTCCTTTTGCATATTTAGACTTCATATGCACATATTTTTCTTCAATCTCAGCAAGATCCTGCTGAAGCCGTTTTAACAGACCGTTATTTGCAAATTCGGACACATTTGAAAGATCAAGTACATCTTTACCATCCACAACACATTTGCCGTTTTCAAATTCAACCGAAACAAAGTCCATTTCCTGCAATTTGAGATTAAGTAAAATTTTTAATTTAATCGTATCTATATGGTCAAAGGTGCCGTGATAGTGAGAAAGCTCATTATCTATCCTGTACATAAATTCTCTGACGGAGTCTTCTGCTTTCTCTCCGTCTTTCAGATTTTTAAAATATATGTAAATCTTCGGTTTGCCATCTTTCCTAAATTTTTCAAAGGCAACCTGAAACTCCTGCTGAGTAAATTTACCTGCTTTTGTAAAGAAAATGAAAAAGCACATATCACTTTCAAGTACATATTTTTCATTTATAGTATTTTGTGTTCCGCCCCTACGGAGATGGTTATCCAAATTTTCACAAAGTAACGGTTCAATTTGAATATTGTAATTCTTTTCAAATATCTCTCTGCTTGTTTTGTAAATGAAGTTTTCACGCTCCATTCTCTCGTTTCTAAACTCTGTTATTGATGAGTCTAAAAATATTTTTATTTTTTCATAATAATTCCTCTCTTGTATAAATGCCTTTCAAATAACAACTGAAATGAAGCATCACATTTATATAACGATATCTCCGGCTAAAGACTTTTTCATTATGCTTTTGGGATCTAGACCACTTGAAACAACCATCCAAAGCTTCATATACATTGATATAGGAGCACAGTTTGTCAACTGTATAACATTGTAGTCATTTAATATTTTTGTGCTCTCATATGCTTTTTCGTCTGAAACACCGGTGAGAAATACGGATATATTTTTGTTACGCGTTTCCTGCAAAAAGGGTTTTATGTTACAGACTTTTGAATTAATAGTTCCTGAATGGTAGCTTTCATGCAAAACATATTTTGTTTCATTATTCAAATTCGGATACACCATACCGGGAAAAGGGACTATTCTAAGAATGCCATTACAGTTTTCACTTAGATTGTTAACTGATAGCTCCGGTATTTCATCAGTCTTTTCTGCGTAATTGCTGTTTTTATGAAAAACAAACTTATCATCATAATATCCGTAATAAGAATTAAGTATGCTGTCTATATTGTCCGAAAAAGCGCTTCCGGATGCTAACCTTGTAGCCCTGTGGATCTTTGGTAATTCATTATTATTTTTGTAGGCAACCCAAACGCCTCCGTGTTTTATCCCTTTGATAAATTGAATGGCGGTATGCAAATTAACAATTCCGTTTGCTCTGGAATCTTCTATGGGGTAATTGCTTGAAACAAAACAAACAGGAATATCTATGTTTCCGAGTGAATATGCTAATGCGGCGGACGAATATTGAAGCGTGTCCGTCCCATGAGTAACAATTATTCCGTCATATACTTGATTAATATGCTTTTTAACGCAGGAAACAAGGCATTTAATAGTGTTGCCAGTATTATTTTCACTCAATTCGGAATACGGCTCAGTAATATCATAGCTGTCAATAAACCCAAATTTGGATTTATAGGTTTCAATAAGTTTATACGGCTTATTTTTATCCGTAGAAATGTATTCATCGGTTATGCTACTTCCTATAGTGCCTCCCGTAAACACAAAGAGTAATTTCATAAAATCAAATTCTCCTTTCATAATTAATTCAATTATCCGCCAATTCTATGTTAAACTTACACACGGACTTAAACCTGTTCTTTATGGGACAAGTTATGCATTCCAAAGACACTTTTACGCATAACAGAGTTTCTATAACTCCTTCACAATAGCCTTTTATAAATTCACATATATGTCTTTTCCCTTTTTTATCTACAATAAAGCATTCACTGATTGATAATTCTCCGCTAAAATCTCCTGTTTCTTCGTTAACATTTACATTGATCGAAAACTTGCCCCATCCCACATTCGAGTCAAATTCGCACCATTTTGAAAGTTTTTCCTCAAAAGAAGACGGCGAGGATTGAGATACAGCCCATTGATCATTTAAGCGTTCCGCAAAATTCTGACCGCTTATATATCCAGTTTTATGAAAAATCTCATCCGCATGCTTTTGGGCAGAAACATCAACGACGCTTTCGTATATTCCTCCGAACATACTGATAAATGTATCCGTTCTGAAGCTGACATTTCGCTGTCCGTCTTCGGGATTTATCATTATTCCCCTTTCCGGTAAATAATTAAAAACCGTAGTTGCTCTTTCGTTAAAAACGCTTTTTTTATGTATATTGTTGTTGTCATTTTCAGTCGGCTTTTTCTCAACGACGTGAGGCAGTAACATCCGAATTGAGTCATACAATTTTGAGTAATAATCAGATGTTAAATTCGGATAAGCGATAATCCTATGCGTCCTGCCTAAATAATATCTGTAATCATCATTCATCTCAAAATCCTCAATAAAAAAAGGAATCAGATTTTTACGCTTTGATACAATTACATCCACTTCATTAAGAACATGTTCTGAATTGTTCATCGCATCTGAAGCAATCAAAACAACTACATTGCACATATCAATCGCATGCATTAAATTTGAAGCATAGGCTTTTCCCGGATCAACATCGCGAGGAGCAATAAAACAATTAATACTATTGTCCTCTAAATATTTTACAACATTCTGAGCTGCTTTCTTATCAGGAGAAGCGTAGCTGATAAATACATCTTTTTTCATAGATACCCCTTTCTTTGGTTACTTCACAACTTAAAAACATTTTATTGTTTTGTATTTGTTGAAGATTTGGTTTATTCATTGGCTTTTCAAAGTCTATGTTCTTTGAGAAACAATATTTTTGCAATTTTTACTCATATAACAGGCTGATTTGTAATTGATTTATTTACAATGAACAATAAAAATTATGCACTTTTAGAATAAAATAGATAAAAGATACAGAAATAGAGCAAGCATAAAATAATAATAATACTATTATTTTCGTTATTCAATTGTTCATCTATTTTTTATCTTTATAGTTTTCAAAATAGTTTTGCAGATTTGATTATCAGGATACTGAAATGCATAATAGCAAGCCTTATAAAGATAAAATATTTTTTATCATTCCTTTATAGCAATGTACTAAATCAAAACAACCACCAGCTATAAGCGGAATATAAGTATCAGGATCATAATTTGCAATAGCCTTTAACCGCCCTATTTTCTCTTTGATATTAAATCTTGCTTCTTTGGAATTTCCAGAATCCAAATAGATTTTCCCTATTTTTCCATACAAGTAAGCTACAAAAGCGTAAAGCCCTTCCTTATCTTCTTTTTCTGCAGTATCTAAGGATAAACTTAATGCTTTGGAGTAAAATTTAAGTGCTTTTGACAGGTTATTGTTTTTTTTCATAATAACTACCAACCCAGTTATAATGTGTTATCCTTTTGATAACATCGATTTCAATGTTGTTTTCTTGTTCTTATATGGCAATAATCCGGCACATATAATCAAAAGCTTTTTCAAACGAACCTATGCTGTAGTATATATTATAGGCCGCATTAAACACCGAAATCATATCTTCGCTATACTCACCCGGGCATTGTTTATCTAACAAATTATATATTTTGATTAAGAGTTCAATGTACTTTATAACTAGATCTTTATATTTCAATTCTCTGTCTATACAAACTAAACTATTATATATGTCCGCTATCAGTTTCCTATACTGTAATGGATAGTACTCAAATACAACACTATAGTGATTAATCAAATTCTCTAATTCTTCGAAATAATATGTTTCATTTTTAAGCAGGTTAACATGGGTTTCATAGAATCTACCTAATTTGCAAATCATTTTAGTGAGTTTTCTGACGGAACCGCTCCCTAAGGGGTTAATTGTCACATTACTTATACAAAAATTCAAAGCATTGATAAAATAAATTTCAGCTTTTTCTATTTCATCTTGCTTACTGTATAAATAAAATCTGCCTAATGCATAATTAACTCTATATAAAGCATCAACTATCCACCACTTTTTGTCTAATTCAGGATTATTACATATTTCCAGTGATAATTCATAGTTCTCTTTTGCTTTATCCATATTTTTCATTATTTCATAACATTGCCCAAGATTTACATACGAACATGCCATTTCTTGAACATTGGAATGGTTATCAACTTCGCATAATTGGTTTGAAGCACCTACTGCATTGAAATAATATTCCATGGAAGAATTATAGTCTTTTTTCTCATAATACACATCTCCTATACAGTTCAGTATATATGGTAATTCTTCCGTTAAAGCTTTATCCTCTCCTGATTCAGAAATTTTCTTTGCGTCTTTGTAGCACCTTAAGGCTTCATCCAAACAAAAAGTTACAGTATTCTCATTGTTGTTTAGAGGAAGCTTGAAATAAATATCTCCGAACAATATCTTTAAATCAAGCCATTCGTAAACCGATACATTACCAATATCAGAATTATATATACTTTCTAAATCTTCTGCAACAGATAAGGCTTTTTTGCAATTATTTTTGTTAGATTCAAGAAAACGCAAAAACCTTGCATGTTTTATTAAAGCATCTAGTTCTATATTATACTTTTTGCATACCGGAACAATAATATCATATCGTTCCTCTATTGCTTTATAATCTATCGATTTTTCCTCACCCAGATTCGTAAACATCATATCTATAGCCATCATGTCTTCTCTCATAAAACAAACGGCTTTTCTTTTAATCTTTTCTATTTCTTTGTCTTCAAATGAGAAAAAATCATCATTTATCTCATCTTTATCTAACACTTTAAGGCATCCCTGATAATCACCCAGTTCAAAAAGTCTGTGCGCCTCCTTTTGGCGTACAGTAACGTTCCCGTGAACTTCATCTCTACATAGATGTAAAGATACCTCAAATATTCTCTTCTCTAATTCATTGACAGCAGATGATAACGACTTAATCTTGTCAGATGTGGCGAGATATTCTTTATAAAACGAATCACTATAATCTCCTTTTTCATAAATCGGTTTCATTTGATAATAGTATTCTTGTGTTTTACACAATTCATCGTTAAGGGACTGTAGGGCACTACTATTTGCAAATTCATTTATATGTGTAGTTTCAAGCACTCCATAACCGTCTACGATACATTCTCTGTTTTCGACCTCAACAGATATAAAATCCATTTCCTGAATTTTCAGATTCAAAAGAATTCTTAGTTTAACAGTATCTATATGGTCAAAAGAGCCGTGGTAATGTTTTAATTCCTCATCAATTTTTCTCATAAACTCTCTCAACGATTTTTCAACATCAATGCCATCGGGTATATTCTTAAAGTAAATATAAATCCTAGGTTTTCCGTCTTTTTTAAATTTATCAAAAGCAACTCTAAATTCTTCTTCTGTAAATTCACCAACTTTTGTAAAAAAGATAAAGAAACATATGTCACTTTCACGCACTAATTCCTCATTAATGACCTTTTGTGTTCCTTCTGCTCGTACATAGTTATCCATGTATTCGCATCTTAACGGGACAATCTTAATATTATATTTATCTTCAAACCTATCACTAAGATTGCGAATAAACAATTCAAGTTCATTGCGTTCTTTTTCAAATTCTATTATTGATGAACCTAAAAATATTTTTATTTTTTTCATAGTTTTTACACACTCTCATACATTTTTCCGAAAAACAATCGGAATAAAACATATTAGTCTTTATAAATTCAATGGTTATCAGATTATTATCCCAGTCTTTGCCGTTATTAATAATACTTGTTTCAGAAAATCTGCGCTGATTTTCTGAAATCATATTACAGTCTGCTTAAACCTGTACCTCTGTTTCAATTCTATGTATCAAGTCATCTATGCTGTTTCTAACATCATAGAGCTTTCCGAATTCTGAATTTTTACAGTACAGATTAAGTTCGTTCTTCAGTTCCTTAAGATTATTAAGCTGATCTTCCATAGTTTCGTTGGTGTATTCCGGAAGCATAGCGCGCAGTTCATAATCGTACTTTGAAGCAATAAAATATTCAAAAGAAAGTGCATTTGCAAAAACGCCGTGAAACGGATTGCGAATAATCCATGAATGTCTTATATCTATGGAAAGTGCTAAATAATCATAAACTAATTCTATATCCTTGCTGTTTTTATTGATTTCAAAATCCAGAACATATGCTCTTGCAAGGTTAAATGCAAGATATCCCAACCACATTTTATCAGAATTAATATCCTGGCTTTTTGCAATTATAATGGCAGATTCAAAATTTTTAATTGTTCTGGCAAGTATATTCTTATATTTATCGGTATTTTTTTTAATATATTTCAGTTGCTTTAAATCGGCAAGTGATGCATAATCATAGGCTACTATCTGAATCAGCCAGTTGTAATTACCGCCGTTTCTGAACGTGTCAATAAATTCATTTATCTCTTTTGCAATTCTTTTAAATTTTCTGTAACAAAGTTCATCCTGTCTTTTATTTTTGCCTATATTATAAAGAGAATCTGTTACCTCTTTCTGTGTTTTCAGCTGAGTGTAATCTATCAGATCCTTAATGAAATCACATATATCTACGTACTTTTCATAACTTCCGTTTTCGTTATCCGTTTTCGTGGGTGTAATCAGGTCACGAATCTGATTTAAGAAGTTTTCCATATTTTTGTCATTATTAAAAACCGGCAGATACTCTATTCTTTCGAGAATATACATTATTCTTTCAGAAACAAAATCAAACTCCTTGATATTTTTCAGCCATTCATCGAGAATGCCGTGCAGTTGTGCTTCCATTCCTTTTTCAAGAATGGCTCGGGGGATATCAGCAAGAATTGTTCTGTCATATTGATAAGAATAGTCGAAACAAATATTCTTTGTGCACTCAATGTCAAGATGAGAAATGATTTCCTTGGATGTGCTTTCTGCCGTAATTTCAAGATTTGACTTGTCAAAATAATTAGGATTGATAAATCCTTTTAAATCGGAAGGAAAGTCATCGGGCAGTTTTTGTTTATCGCAAAGGAAAAAGCAATTTTCTTTCCTGATATAAGCTAAAGCCATTCCCAGCTCAATTAAAACATTTTGTCTTACCCGTGTATTATCAATATCGTCAAATGTAAGTATTATCACACATGCCGATGAACCTGAAATAATATCTTGTACTGTTTCCATTATATTTGCAGAGCTTAAAATTTCTTTTTTCATAATCAGCGGACGTATAGGATAATGACAGGAAATATGTTTTTGGGCAAGGTTTTTATTAATTGCTTCTGCACATTCAGCACCCGATCCACCGTAAATAATTGAAATATTTTTATATTTATTTATCATCCAACTCAACTCCTGCCAATTATTGCTCTAAGTATTTTAACAAAGATTTTTTATAATTACTCAACTTGAATCTTTGCTTATATCTCAAATTCGGCGGTAACTGTTTCTTTTCGATATTTGCATTATCATGCTCGATTATTGCTATATTTCCTTTGTGATTTTCTTCAATTAACTTACTTACATAAAATGACCATTCTTCTTTTACCCAGTTGCTTGTTATATAGTCCAATCTTGTAGTAACTAAAACAAGGTGCTGCGAATGATCAAGTGCATCCATAATAGCATCTCTATACTCAGTTTTTCCCATTTCAGGCAATACATCGCAAGCAAAAAACACTTTTTTACCTTCACTTAGTAAAAACTCATAAACTCTTCGGGCATATATTTCATCTTCAGATTTGTATGATATAAAAACATCATAATTATCAGATTCAGGGAAATCTAAGCCCAGATAGGTACGATATGATTTTATGATTCTTCGATCATGCTCTTTACCGTCTTCTGTATTTTCATTTGCTCTCACTTCACTTTTCAGTCTTTGCATGACCTTGTTTGATTTAGAAAGCACAGTTGACATTAAGCTATCCATCCCTCCAGTTGATTTACAATAGTTTAATAACCTTGAATAGCTTGTCTCTAAACAATTAATACTTTCAGGTGTACTGTTATTTTTCAGAAGTTCATAGAACAAATCGATAGATGCATCACAATAGTTTGCTATCTTTTCAAGCAAAGTTTTATCTGCACCCCGGTCTTTTGAATCAGTGTCAGATTTTATATTACTTAATTTAGTGTATTCTAAGTTCTTAAGTGCCTCTGAATTTTTAGTCAGATTATATAGTTGTTCTGCCTCATCAAAGCGTCCGATATTTTCACAGCACTGGGCAGCTCTGTTGTAACAGGAATCTACAGAACTGCTGTCAACTATTTCAGCTAATGCCATGAAATACCTGTATGCTTGTTCGTAGGCACCGTAAATCCACGCCTGATCGGCAGAGTTAAACAGATTTTTTATTTTCCTTTTTCTGTTTAAAAATTCCACTAAGCTTCTTTTGGCATTTTCAATACCACCGGATATAATCTTCAAACAATCTGGAAATAAATCCTTTGCCAGTGATAATACCGTAGTCTCACCCCAAGTAGTAATAACCACCGGAATAATTGTTAAGCCATTGATTGACGCTTCCTTTACGGCAAGTTTTATTTCATAGTCAATATGTGAAATCGGTTTTGATTCTGGTTGTGTTAACTCTTTATGATACCTTCTCAAAAAAGAGCTTGAACATAAAAAGACAAAATACTCTGATTTTTCAATACTTCCTTGAATTGAGAATTTTAGTTTATCACCGGGTTGAACATCTTTTTGAGTACATACTCTAATATTACTGTTTTTCAGCTCCTCTATCATTTGTACTGCATAAACATTATCATAACTGGAAAAAGATAAAAAAACATCATATTTATAATCCATAGTTTCCCTCCAAATAATACCTTTATTTTGGTTTAATAAAAGGAACAGATTTAGCAATAATATACTCTTTCGTGTCTTCTAATTCTAAAAGCACAGAATAATCTCCGTGTAAATCTTAAATCTAGTAAGCTGTTATGTATTTTTACAGAATATTTTTATATGGTTATCCCTCTTAGTCAGCTAAGCAAAGTCCAGCTAAATGGACACTTCTTTAGATAAAATAGAAGTAGAAGTAGAAGTTGACAAAAAGGGGCAAAAATATGAAAAAGCAACAACGTTTATCAATAATAGAATTCGGAAAGAAGTTTTCAACCGATAAGAAATGCAGAGAATATCTTTTTCAGAAGAAGTGGAAAAACGGCTTTGTATGTCCTAAGTGCGGAAGTCTCCATTATTGTGAATTGTCAAACGGGCTATACCAGTGTAATGATTGCCATCATCAAACATCTGTAACAGCAGGAACAATTCTGCACCGAACTCGCGTTCCTCTGACAAAGCAGTTTTTGGCATTCTACTTTGTTACTCAGGATAAGCGTGGTATTTCTGCGGTTCAGTTTTCAAAAACTCTTGATGTAACCTACAAAACAGCATGGTATATGATTAAACGGATTCGCTGTGCTATGAAGCAACGTGATATTAATTACCTGTTGTTCGGTACGATCGAATTTGACGATACATATATCGGCGATCCTACAGTCGGTAAAAAACGTGGCAGAGGTACTGAAAAATCAAAAGTATTTGTTGCAGTATCTATTGATAAAAAAGGTCGTCCAAAGTACTTGAAGATGCAGACAACCGATAATATTCAACAGAGATCTGTAAGAAAATTTGCTCAAGCCAATATCCAAGCTGAAGCAACAATCATCAGTGACGGTTATCGCAGCTATATTCCTGCTCTTAAGGACTACAAGCACGAACACGGTGTATATAATCCCGACGCCGGAATGCTACATTGGCTTCATACGATGATTGGCAATGCCAAATTCTTGGAACCTATCACGGCTTGCCTAAGAAAAACCTGCAGGAATACCTTGTCGAATTCTGCTATCGTTTTAATCGTCGCCATTTCACCGATTTGTGCGACAGATTAACTAACGCTATTGCCCTTTCATCTTTTGCGGACTTAAAGGGATAACCAGATATTTTTATTTACCAATTACGCCTGTAGCTGACAATATAACAAGAGCAACCAAACCGCCAATTAAAAACACGATAAAGCTTGCCATAAGTGCAGAGTCTATTGCTTTTTTGTTTATTTTTGCCCACCAATATAACTTACTGAATTTTCTATTAATCTTTTTTAAAGCCTTTTTATGACCTAAATCACTTGCTCTTTCATAATATTCTTTTGCACAGCTGTATTTCTCATTATTTTCATAATACTTACCGAGTTCGTACAATGAATCTGCATTGCCTTGTTCTGCTGCTCTTTTAAATAGCTCTAAATATAATTCTTCGTTATGATATTTATAACAATACGCTAAATTATATTGAGCTACGGCATAATCGTGTTCCGCGCTGAGTTTGTACCAATTAGCTGCCTTTTCAATATTCTCTTCAACACCTACTCCATAATAATAGCAATCACCTAAGGCTTTTTGTGCAGGTGCATATCCCAATTCGGCAGATTGCATATAAAGCTTTGCAACTTCTTCATTGTAACTGCTGTTATTAAGCTTTTTGTAGCAATTTGCTAACTTAAACTTGGATTCTGCACTGTTATTCGTTCTTATGTCTTCCAAACATTCAGTTATTTCCTTCTGAAGCGATTCATCATTTGTCAATTTTTTTATTTTTTCAAGAGGCAACTCTTGTCCTGATTTAAGCATAGAAAGTAATTTTGAAAATGAAGCTTCAAAGTATTCCATATTTGCCGAAATTCCGTTGAAATTTCTAAGCTCATTTATATCCTCAGATAAATCCTTTGGAAACTCAAAATTTCTCATCATTATCGGAATTATATTTTTCTTTACATTAATAGCATAAGCTACCTCTTTCCTTACCCAATCATCGTCGTTTTTACACCTATCTAAGCCATTTTCAGGTAAAACCACTATAACATCAGTGCAATTGTCAATTACCTGAAATATTTTCTCATTAAACTTTCCGGCTCTCAGCGACTCAACATCATAAAACACGCTGTACTCTCTCTGCTTTAATCTTTCGCTTATAAGACAAGCCAACGCCTCTCCTCCATCACGTCGATAGCTCACAAAAACTTCATATTTTTCCATATCGTTTTCTCCCTTATAAAAAATCAAGGATTTAACAGGTTTATTTTTCAATTCTGTATCCCAGCTTGATGATAAGCTTTATAGTTTCCAGCGCTGTATTTCTGTCATACTCCTTTTCCGAATTGGGCAGTTCGTCGTAAGGCAGTAAGCACGGGGTCTGCTTTAATTCGTCATTTCTCGCTTTGCCGTATGTCCAGCCCTGTGCAATTCTTCCTTTTGCCCAGACGTCGTGCGTATTTTCGGCAAGCTTTTCGATTAAGGAAAGCATATCTTCCGAAAGTCTAACATCACTTGTATCTATCGGTTGCGGTTTATACATATTTTGCTCCTTTTTAATGTTTATTTAAATTTCAACTTTTTCTGTTATGATTTTTGCAAGGGTATTTCCGATATCATCAATTTCCTTTGTATCGTTAATCGTAATTACGTCCAGCATATCCCCTCGTAAAATCTGTATTTCATTTGTCTTTTTCACATTCTGGTTTTTCACTCTTGTGTCGGCAATTAATACAGCCTGCGCATTAATTCCGAATTTCTCTGCAAGAGCGGAAAGCTTAAAATAAAAATCCTGCTCAATCACATTTCTTGATTTACATTCAACAAACAGGCTTCTGTATCCGCTTGTTAAAATGCAGTCGAATTCACTTCTGACTTCGGTATTATTCCAGCATATCTCATAGCTTCCGGCTATATCATTAAATATATGATTTTCAAGACATTTGTGGTAAACATAGATTTCCAGCAATCTGCCTGCATTAGTCATCAGCTCCTTAATGCTCCTTGTTGCATAGGTAAAGCCAAAGCTTCTAACGCCGTTATTTATTTTTTCGTTATATCCGGTAACAAAGCCTTTGCGGACAAGCTTTTTTATTACGCCGTTAATCAGTCCGTCATACTTTTCAAAATCGGAGTAAGCATTCATCAAAATATTTTTTACAATAAGACTGTTGACAACTATTTTTATTCTCTTATTATCCGTAAAGCAGACAACATCCTCGCTGTTCATAAGAATATAAGGATTGCTGAACATTGAATCAAAATTATCCTTGTAAACGGCAGGTGCAGATATTTTCAGCTCAAATGAATCTGTGGTGTAATAATTGATTTCCGATGTGTCTGCAATCAGCTCTACATCGTTGCGCAAAAACACAAATATTTTATTGACAGCGTTAAATGCAAATGACGGAATAATGTATGACAATTCAATATAGCTTTCATTTTTATTGTCAATACTAAAGACTGCAAGCAAATCGTTTTTATCTGAAACGGCAGACAACAGCTCGCACATCATTTTCCACGCCGTCGGATTTTTGCCGTAAACGTCCTTCCAAAGACTGTTGTACTCCTTATAGAATTCAGGAATCATTTCCCTTTTTCCCACAGAGTTTTTCATTGCAAGCATATCTGAAACCTTAAGGTGCTGAGATGCTTTGATATACCTGAGAAAATCACAGTCATGAGTTTCAATGAACGTTTTATTTGCAGAATTAAATTTGTAATACGGAAATTTATTATAGATTCCGCTTCCTAGAAGCAGATAGGACAGCTTGGTTTCGTTAAGCTCAATTGGGTCAGCGGTTTCACCCTTTGATAGCAACTCCTGTTCAAATACGCCTGCTATTTTATCATCTGATTCTGTGACAAAAACTTTTATTCCGGTTATTCTTGTGCTGTATTCATGCTTAAGCCTTTTTACAAGCTCTTTGATTGTTTTTTCCAACCCGCTGTCTTTGCTACAGCTTAAAATCAGGCGTATCTTTGATTTAAGTCTGAGATGCTGTTTATCAAAAAGATTAATCACATAGGCTACCGCCTTTTCAAATTCCGACAACTCCTCTGGGTTACTGATATGACAGAGGTACGTGACCGTTCCGGGATTGATAACTGAGGCTGAGGCAAAATTTCCGAATATCTGCGTATTGTTTCCGACAGAGAAGGGTATAACTAAATTCAAATCTTCCCTGTAAGTCAAAATAAACGGAATATAATCCACAAGCTCTGCATCAATCTGCTTATAATCCTTATATTCCGTACTTTTCAGCACGGGCTCAAACTTTGAATCCATTATATTTATTATAGCCTGTATTTCCTGTTTCGTTCTTTTGTCAAAGCTTTTCAGGGTATCTTCAAATACACTTTTGAGAGCTTTGTATGTATAGGTCTGCTGAATATTTCCGTTGCTTATCAGATTCATACAGGCAATCCACTCGGAAAACGCTACATCTGCTTCTCGGTTATTCTTTATCAATTCCTTGATTCTCAGCGGATATGTACCTGAAAGCAATTCGTGATAATTAATCTCCTGCGCTTTCTTCTTATACGCGCGGTGAAGATATATCGACGCCTTATCCAAAGAGTCTAACTCATCAATTTCATTTTTCGGCGCAGTATCCCATTTGGTTTGATTAACACCGGAAAACTTTTCCTTTAAGGTCTGCTTTGATGAGCTTTTTACCAGACACATATGCAGTTTTTTCTTTTCGTCCTTTGTTCCGTTTTCAGCGCAGTCATCAAAATCGTCCTTGCATTTATAGCCCTCGCATATTTTTTCTGCACACCATCTGCGATGCTCAACGGCAATAAGCTCATTTCGCAGGCTTTTATCGTTCGCTATACATTCCCTGAATTTCTCCGCAGCACTTAAGCAGTTTTTCATATCAATTCCTATGCTGTGAAGCTTGTACTGAACCGATATCGCATTGGAAACAGAAGAATTATAGTTATACGGATTCTTAAACTTTGCCCTTTCCTTCTCAAAATCCACATTCAGTCCGCACCATACAAGATGGGCGTTAAATGCCATTCTTTCAAGCTCTTTACAGGATTTTTCCTTTGAAATATCCTCGCCGATAAACACCGGATTAGCTTTGGTACTGCCCACAGGCTTTTTATCCTCAACGGCAAAGTTTACCGAACAGTTTCTGCAAGTCTGCACGCATAAATCGGCAAGCCTTCTGTTCAGCAAATCATTCTGAATTGCGATAAAAATATAGTGCATTTGTTCATTTCCGACAACCTTTTTTATCTGTTCACCGTTGTAATTCGTTGAATTTCTGCTATCGTCCGACCTGAATTCGGTTTTTGCAAACGATATGTCGCCGTAGGTTTCGCCGTCGTTATTCGTACCGTTGATATTAAAAAACTCACTCAGCAAAGGTCTTGCTTTGACATATATTTTTTTGTCTCGTTCAATTTCATTCGACACAACTTTAACATTCAGCCTGATTCTGTGCATTTGTCCGACCTGAAGGCAGTAATCCAAAAATCTCTGAGAATAATTTCCAAAGCCGATTATCAGGATATTAAGCGTATATTCTTTTTCAGGCAGGTATTCGTACAAAGGCTTTTTATGCAAATGATACTCTAAAGCTGTGGTTGAATTTTTGGACTTTTTCTTGTCAAGCAAAGCTTCAAATTTTCTCAGCTCCAGTTTCTGACCCGAAACAACATCGTCCTTATATTCGGACGGCAGAAGATATACTAATGCTTTTCTTAAATCCCTGATAAGTTCTTTACAGCTCTGATATCTGAAACGAGGTAATACTTCAAGGCATTTTGTAAGAATATTTGATAATTCGTATTGTAAAAAAATGTTGCTGTTTGTTTCTGACGCCTTTATCAGGCGGGAGTTCTCAACAAGCTCCGGTATCCTGCCGAAATATTCTCTTGAATATCCCGCATTACAAATTTCGTCGGTAATAATTATTGAAGAAAACAAGGTACAGCCGATAGAGTATATGTCACTCCTGTTGTCCGCTTCGCCATTTTCAACCTCGGGTGCCATAAATCCCTCTGTGCCCGACATAGAAGAGAATCGACTTTTGAGCGAATAAATAGTATTGACATCAAACAGCGAAACGCTGTCGGTAAGCAATTTCTTTCCTCTTTTCAAAATACCGAAATTGCTCGGCTTTAAATCCAGATGCAGAAGTCCCTCCTCATGCAATATATCAATACATTCAGTCAGCGACAGAATTGAATTCAGAATTACGAACAAGCTGTGCTCCGGAGCTTTGTTTACGTTTTTGCGGACATTGGCAATATATTTGTCAAAGGTTTCTATGCCGGGATTCTCCGTCCAGATATATACGGTAGAATTTTCAATTACATTGCCGTTAGTATCACAGCCTCGGTAAATGCAAAAATCCGGAATGAAGGTCTTGAAATCAGCGTTCAGTTCCCTGTTCTCCATTATTTTTCTTAACATTCTGTAAGAAGAAATAAAATCTGATTTTGCTTTTTCAAAAAGTTCTGCCTGCTCTGAAAACGGCTCTGATGGAACAAGCTGGTTTTCCGCTGTTCTTTTAAGTCCGAAGCTGTAGTCACTTGAATCAGGATTAAGAGGATAAAATTCCTTAAGATTACCCGACTTTTTCTCAACGTCCTCCACCGCATCATAGCAGACGCAGGAACCGCCTTCGCCAATAACGCCTTTTACAATAAATTTTTCGGCTTTCCCGTTTTTTATACCGGAATTTCCGTCTCTGCAAAGATAGATAACCTTTTTTCTTTCTCCTGAATCAGCGTCATTTATTAATTTCATATTTTTCCTGTACTTATTCATAAAAACTCCTTTTCAAGCTTAACCGTTGTCTGACTTAAATATAAAGCACACGTAACGTAACATAACAGAACAATTTTTCAGAAAATATCGTTTATTTTACAGTAGGCAAAAATTATAATGACACTGTCAAAAATATTTTTCGGACTTATTTTCTGATAACCTGATTCTTCAAGAATTTTGTTTAATCCACTCTCAAAATCACTGTATATCCTGTCCAGTCCCGTATTTATATTGTCCTCACGGCTCAGACATTTATAGCAATACATATAGTAGTATGTCGCAATCATTTTAGTACGTGTTATATGGGCATTATCATTAACCTTTAAAACCTTGTCTGTTTTTATCTTCAGCTTTATTCTGTCTATCAGTTTGCAGAACCTTTCGTCAGAGCTGTAGGGTTCGGGCAGAACTACAAAGTCAAAGTTATCGCAATAACGTATGTAATATCCCTTATGACAATATTCATTATGTCTTTTGTCGATTTCGTCAATTAAGTTTTTGTATTCCCTAAAAGCCGTTCTCTGCTCATCTGAAATTTCGAGCGCACCCAGCTTACTGTTGTCGTCGCAGTAAAAATTATCTGTAATATAATTTTCAAGCTCACCTTCTTCAAGTCTGAAAACCTCATCGTTTACTTTTTTGCTGTAATCTTCCGTAAACAAATCAGCTTTGTGATTCCTGCCTTTGCCTCTTTCCAATTTTTTGATTTTATCAATAACATTCTCTGCGTGACTGAGCTTTTCTGCCGGCGTCAAACCCTCTTTATTAAGGTAATAAAGATAAATCACCTCGGCAAAGTTTTTATAATTAATGCTGTAACCGCTCGGCTCGGCTTCCATATTCTTAGATGATTCAGCTGATAAAAAGGATATAAGATTATCGCTGTAATAATCCTCAAATAGTCTCTTTTTTATATCCTTTTGTTTGTCATAATCCTCCTGATCGGTACTGCTGTAGTATTTCATATTAAACGCAAAGGCAAAATAATACAACGGTTTCTTGATTGCTTTGCTTTTCCCGAACCTTCCTTTTGCTAAATTATTGCTCCGGATAAACCATTTGTTAAATTTGTTGTTTTTGAAATCTTTTTTCTTTTTAGAGAGTTCACCGTTGTATTCATTCTCAAGTTTATGATACTTCCGGTATTTTTCGGAAGCTACACATTGCTCTTCATAGGTTTCGATATATATTTTCTCGAATTTCTGACTGAGTTCATACGTCTTTTGTGTTTCGTACTTTTCCTCAGCCTTTACAACATTATTAATAAGACGGAAAATCAATTTGTCATCATATTCGATTATTAAATCAACAAGCTTGCTCCTTACTCCGTCAGACAAACGGTGATGAGAAGCTATGATATGCTCCGTCATATTATCAATTGTAAGCTCACCGCTTTCCTCAGCGGTTCCGTCATATGCGCAATTATTATATTCGCTTCTGATCATTTCAAATAATCTGCCGTCTGTTTTCTGCCATTGCATACCGATAATATAGTCCAGAATTTCAATATCGCTCCACTCAGGCTTAATCTCCTTAAAAAAGCCCCGGAACAGCGTTTTGCTCATATCCGAAAAATTAAATCCGTTTAAAGTTTCGATATCATTTCTGAAATACTTTATACCTTCCATACCGTTTTTTCTGCAAAAGTCGTAATAAACAAGCATCAGCTTTTTATCGGAACGTCTGTCCTCCTTCTGAATATAGCTCTGAAAATTCCTTTGTATTTGTTGGAACGTAAGCTTTAGCAGACTCTGTCCCCTTTTACGATTGATCTTTAATACCTCTGAAATCAGCTCCAGAACAACAACGTCGGCATTATCGGAATATTTTTCAAATGATGATATTATTTTCTGAGCCAGAGCCTTTTGCTCGGTCTTTTTAAAATCCAGAAGGTCGTTTACGATAAATATCCCGGTAAATTCTTTAAGCCGTTTCTTGTAATCCGGCTTCTCCTCAATCCGATAAATATAGTTTTCAAGATTAAAATTATTGCTTTTCATCAGATTTAAAACAAACTCATAAATCTTCTGTAATTCTTCAGAACCGCTGTAATTCTCTATCAGGGCAAACAGGCTGTTATTATCGCTTTTTCCGGCAACCGAGGAAATAATCCGGCTTAACCTTTTTTTATTTTTCTCCGACAAAACGTCATATCCGTCATCGGAAAACTTTTTTATGAATGCTTTTATTTTTGCTTCAGGCGACTTTCCTTTGAACTTTTCCAAGTAGGTTTTTTCTTTTTCAAGCTTTTTAACGGATATGATGCAGTTTTCTTTAAGGCTTTCAAAATTCTTGTTCAGATTATCCTCAATAATTTTTTTAATTATTAAGAGTGTTTCTTCATCCGGCAGATTCTGATTAATCGTTTCCGCAAGCAAATCAGCATATTCTGCGGGATTTTCGGAATACATATTCTGACACAACAAATCTGACAGAGTTTCCCTCTCTTTGTCACTGAAAACCAATATTTCCCTGTACACTTCCAACATCGTTAATACTTCATCATCAGCCGAGATTTCAAACTTTATTTCGTCAAATAATGAATCATTAATTTCTTCATATGACATTGACGCTAACTTTTTGGAATAAATTTCTTCGTTAAAGTATGGGCTGTCCGATTTTACATTGAGGTATTTTTTGAATTGCTTGAGTATTCTGACCCGCAGAGTATCATCTGCAAATTCGGGATCTCCCAGCTCGTCTACGATTTGGGCAATATATTGTTCCGCACTTGGAAACAACAAATAATTTTTATGAATCTCATCCCAGATTTTTTCATCAAGACCGTCTGTCGTGTTGGGAATATCCAGTGCCGCAACAAGTGCAGTATATCTTTTTATTTTATTGTGAATTTCTGCATTTTCATCATAGGCTACATTCAATACGTCAAACTTTTTTTCAATTTCATTCACAAACTGCCTTTTTATTGACATATCTTCTGTAGCTTCACAAGCGTCAAGCAAGCTATAGAAGTCAGTTTTACAAAGCATTGACAGGAAATCGTTCTGAATTTTTTTCTGTAATTTTTCCATCTTTTTCGTTTTAACTGCACTGTACAACATAACAACACCTCAAAAACAATTTTATGGTTATGATTATAACATACTTAACAGTTTTTCGCAATATTTTTTAGAAATTATATCTTATTTTGACCACAAAACTCGAAGCAGGTCATATATTAGTCAAAACCGACTCGGTGATGAATTATCTGGAATTTTTCAGCAGTTTATGCAGTCCGGACTGTACCTTAACTTAGCACACGGCACAGTCCGGACTTTTCTTTATGTCAGATAATCATAAATCTGAATTAATTTATCGGTAAGCTTAATGCCGTACTTATCCGTATTGGTTTCGGAAACAACAACTATATAGTCGTCATTATAACTGCATATGGTCGCTTTTTGTTTGAGGTTAACAAGGTCGGCTGTGCCTGTTTTAGCCCTTATGTTCATTTCAGCAGGTATGCCGTAATTTTCGGCAGTTTCAAGCAAAATGCTGTCAAGCTTTTTCATAGTTTCATTGCTTACAACATTTTCCGACAGTACTTCTTCCTCGGTTTCGCTGAAAATTTTAACCGAAGATTCATTTTCGTCGTAAACGGAATCAATAATATGTGGCTTGTAGATACTACCGTCACAAACTCCCTGCGTTAACATTGCGAGCGAAACGGTTGAGAATAATGTCATTCCCTGGCCGTAAAATGCTGATGCACGGTCATATCTGTATGTTCCCAGATCATAGTCTGTTCTGACAGTACCGAAATCACAGTCAATATCCTGATTGAACATAAATTTTTTTATCATATCTTGTATCGTTGCTCGGTCAACCTGCATTGAAGCTAAAGCAAAATACACATTTGAGGACTTGAAAACTGCTTTTTTAAGGTCAAGCATACCCATTATTTCACCATCACAGTTCCTCACTTCTCCCTCATTGTAAATAACGATTCCTGTTTCGTCATTATAAGTAAAATCCTCATTTCCGCTTTCCAGAATACAGGCACAGCTGAAGAGCTTGCTTACACTGCCCGGCTGTTCGTTGATATTGTATTTTGGAAGCCATAAACCCTCAACGCTGTTATATTCAGCCATCTTTTCATCAGACAAATCATTGACCGAAAAAACCATTTTCTTATCTGTTGAAACCAACGCCCTTATCTTTCCGCTGTTACGCTCAATCACAACGGCAGAGCCGTCTGTATCCTTAAGCAACTCTGTACAGAGATACTGCAAACCGTTATCTGTCGTCAGCTTTATTGATTTGCCTTTGCCGTTGCCTGCGTCATCATACAGAACATCAAACTGAGAGCTGTGCAGACCGAACGCACCGTAATTTTCCGAACTGTAGCCAATGACATATGCATATTCATCGGGCAGTTTTCCGTTTTTCTTCGGCTCAGAATTCTTCTGAATGATTTCGCAGTTACAATCGGAAAAATCACCGCAGATTATGGTATTGTACTTTATCTCGTTCTCTGCGTCCTGCCTGTAATCCTCAATTGCCTCTGATTCGTAGGAATTTATAGGCAAGACCCCTGACTTTGATATTGTGGCTACTATTGTAACCATAAATACGCACACCGCAAAAATTGAAATGATTTTAAACCTTACGGACTGCTTCATTTGAAAAATCCTCCTTTCTCTCTGATATATATTCACTTATTCTGCCTGAGCCGCA
>OIXU01000016.1_pt1 | contig 46887 bp, 42 predicted proteins | sample 1587921 | NCBI WGS metagenome assembly OIXU01 (sample SAMN03283238) | human gut metagenome | biome: human-associated habitat; material: feces | host: Homo sapiens | place: Peru | collected 2012
CGATCACACTTACAACACCACCGACAACTGCGTGGCGACATGGGCAACGATTACTCCTAAATATCAGTCCACCTCCTACACCGATTTGGAAATCAAGATTCCAGCAAGCGAGTTGCACCTTGCCGATGGCGCGTATAACCTGTATTACAACGTGGCGATAAAGTGCGGTGGAAAATGGCTTGTGGTGAATGATGACAAATATGTGTTCGACCTCACCTTATGGCAAGGCAGAGCAACCAAACTTGCCGTTCACAACGCCGACCGCTCGAAGTTGGTTTACACCTATGGGAAATGTGTGGTTTGCTTGACATGGAATGGCAGATGCAATGTATGCATGGGCACAGGTAGCATCTACAACACCAACAACCCATGTCCAACTTGTGGCGGAACAGGATTATGCCATTTCTGCCATGGCAGAGGCGGATTATTCACATCATCAACCATTCCTGCACCAACGAAACGTAGCAATAGTGGCGGAAATTCTGGTGGCTACTCACGCGGATACACAGGTGGATACACAGGTGGATATGTAGGCGGAGGCACTTCGTCGGGCACCACAAGCAAAACCAGACGCACATGCCCGGGCTGCAACGGCACAGGTAAAGGCGCAGATGAAATAGTGTGGACACCAAACTACACAGGCACCGAAAGCCTGCAATATTGCAGCCAATGCGGCCGCACCACATCACCCCACTCACACCGTCGCGCCATGTGTCGCGTCTGCTACGGCAAAGGCTACATCAACTAAATCCCCACGACGCACGCTATTTATTGTTATAGCGTAGAAACATGCCTTTGGTGATATTTTAATGACAACCGCAAAGTATCAATATAAAAGAAAGGGTGGGCCGTGTTGAACGACTCACCCTTAATTATCATCTTTCTGTTTTTTATCTACCACCACTACCTATGTGATGAAAAGCAAGAGTTTACTTCTTTATCCCTTCTTATAAGGGGTGTTTGGGTCATTGAACAATGTTCCAGTAAATGGGTTTGAGTTATAATTATAGTTACGCTTTGTCGGTTCAAATACTTGTTGACCCACATATGGTTCAATAGTTAGGTCTTCTATTTTTGAAGCGGAACTTTGTAATGCTTTTGAAATATGCCACATTAGCACAGGGGGGATTGCATTTCCAATTTGTTTATATGATTTAGCTTCTGAAGAATTTAATATAAAATTCTCTGGGAAAGATTGTATACGTGCTGCTTCACGAGGAGTAAAGCGACGATATAATTCTTTTTCTGCATCCACAAGTAGTATCGGGTCTCGTGAATTCATGCTTGTTTTAGCCAAGTGGGCGGTAATTGTGAGGCAAGGAGCGTTCAAATCTTGCCATAACCCTCTTTTCATGTTATTTTTGGCATTTTTTACACCTTGCACCGCACGCTCTGAAAAATAGTATTTCCGTTCGGGAATTTCCAACTTTTCAATGACAGCGCTTAGAGGCACTGCATTTTCAATACTGTTTAACGATTCAGGGAATCTGAATTCACAATCTAAATCTTTACGAATGCCTATAATAAAAACTCTTTCACGCTTTTGGGGAATACCAAATTCTACAGCTTTCATAAGTTTGTAGCTAACGTGATATCCTACACTCTCAAATTCAGTTGTTATTTTATTTATAATGCCTCCTTTCTGAAGAGTTATTAGCCCTTTGACATTCTCGCAAATGAAGAATTTAGGTTTTTGCTCTTTTAAAAATCGAACTATTTGTTTGTATAGATTCGCACGCTCATCATTTGTGTCTTTTGTTGGGTTGATAGTGCTAAATGATTGACAGGGAAATCCACCAACAAGTACATCAACTTGTGGGATTTTTGTGAAATCAATGTCGTTGACATCTGCACAGACAGCCTGATGAGCAAAATTTTTATTATATGTTTCAACTGCATGTTTATCCAGGTCTACCGCAAATACAATATCAAAAAATAGGCGAGGATAAAAGTGTCCTAAGAAAGTGAATCCACCTATAATCCCTAAATCAGAACCTCCTAACCCGCAGAATAATGATGCTACTTTAAACATAATTAAATGGTGTAACTCTTTTGTATTACATTAGAACTAAAATCCATTTGATATACGGTTGGGAATACTTCAATTTTTCCTTCTTTTGAAAGAGCAAATGGATTATGAATTCTCACTACAATTACTTCGGATTTTGTGAAATATACTCGATAAATATTATAGGCTGTACCAAACTGTTGGGCTGCAACCCATTCTTTTCGTGTTATGTTTAATGAATCAGTCCAATTTTGATTAAAGGACGGACGTGTTGTGCGTCGTGTTGACTTTACTTCTATGTATCGTGCAAACTCTGGATTTTCGGGATTTTCATCAGCCTCAATAGACGATATATCATACCCTAATCCTTTGGTTTTGCCCAGCAATAGCACCTTGTTTACCAGCCGTTCTTTATAGAATTTTACTCGTTCTTGTTCTAATTTGAATACAAGAGCTTCTCCCTCATTTCCAAGGTCTGTTGTTGATTTTATAGCTGTTACGCCACCTTTAAGCTTAGTGTTATCAATATAGCCCAATACTGGAGATGTGTTTAATAATTCCATGTTGAATTTGCCGTTATACTCTTTCCAGTCTTGTACTATTTGCTTTCTTCTTACCGTGGTGTTTAAATTATATGAATACACATCAAACATCGGAGAGTTTAGCTTTTTTATAAATAAAGCAATTGCACTAGCATCTTCGCTATTGAGCCATATTCTTTCAGAGTCATGTTCAACCAAATTCGCCAACTCAAGTAGATTGAATTGTTCTTTTATATGTTGCCATTCGTTGGACCCTGATAACTTATTTCGTTTAATGCCATTCAACCTGTCCTCCATAATGCGATTGAAAACCTCGTCAGCAGACACGTTGCCACATAACACATCAAGGTTGTTTAAAGCATAATACCCAATTTCTTGTTTAGATAATAGTTGTTTGTGGCTGTTAGCAATATGAAGAAGCTTTACAACAAAACAGAAAGGCTTTAATTTTATGCCTAATTCCATTTCTTTTTGTATGGTTGTAATTTTCTTTTCACCATTGGGAAATTGATAGTTTAGGCATAGATTTTTGAAAAAAGTAGGGAAGTCACTTTTTTCAATTAGAAATCTACAAGAATCTGTTTCATGGATAATGACTTCTTTTGCTTCTGCATCATATTTAGGATAAAACAGCCCCAGAAGAACTCCCATTATTTCTGTATAATGGTTTTTGACTGTTTTCTGTTTGTTTTTTGGTAATTGGGAAAACTCTCTTGTGTGGAAAAGGGTGTACGACAAATCAGAAAAGGCTGAGTTTCTAAATGTTTCTTCTGTACAAGGGCAATATTTGTGTACGATATTAGCGTACACGGGCAGCAAATCTTCCATTTCTGTTTGAGATTTGCCACGTATTATTGTGCAACGATATTGGTTTTCTGGAGTATACATCACATATATTTTTTTAATTGAGAGGCTATTTGTTTTGAAAAAAATGGGGGGACAGCATTTCCGACTTGTCGTAGTTGGCTGCCTTTATTTCCTAAAAACACAAAATTATCAGGAAAACTTTGTAGTCTTGCCGACTCTCGAACAGTTGGCACTCGATTGTATAAATAGTGAAAATGGTGATTATGGCCTGTGTCGATTGTGAAGCTGGGCTTTGTGCTGCATAGTCGGGTCCATGCTATGTGCACTTTTCTTGTGTTATGCAACTCGACAGGCAAATCTTTATAATTTCCTCCATCAGGAACAAGCGAGATGATGTCGATTGTTTTTTGATTGTGTGTCGTCGTTTGGTGATTATAGAGGCAATTTGATTTGCTGCGCATTAATTGCTGATATTGCGATAGGGGAGGGAATGGGTATGCTCCTCCGTCATCAACAGTGTGTTCTGGCAAATCAGATAAAGCTTCTTCCGCTGTCACTTTTTTTGTGTCGAAAGGAATTGGAAATGTGAATTCATTACCATCTTTTAATCCCACAAAAATGGCGCGACGGCGATTTTGTGGCACTCCATAATCAGATGCTAGAAGCACTTTTACTGCTACGGTGTAGCCCAAACTCTCAAAATCCCTAATTATCGTGTCTTTGACGACTCCATTACCGATTGAAAGTATGTTTGGAACATTTTCCATGACAAAGGCTTTTGGCTTGAAATATTCAACCATTCTGACAAAACCCTTGTACAATTTGTTGCGTTCGTCGTCAACAATGCGTTTTCCTGCAATCGAAAAACCCTGACAAGGTGGACCGCCAATTATTACATCCACCTTTTCCCCATTGATGATATCAGCCACTTCCTTGCCAGTAAGTAACGACATATCGGCACATAAAGTTCGTGATGACGTGTGATTATGTTTGTAGGTTTTCAACGCATCTTCCCAAATGTCAATTCCAAGAAGAACGTGAAATCCTGCTTGCTCAAATCCAAGCGATAAGCCACCGCAACCGCAGAATAAGTCAAGTACATTGTATGTTGTTTCTGTTGTCATTCAAAATTTAAAGTTCTTATCATACAAAGTTACAAAATATTTTTATAAAGAAGGTGCACCAATGAAATTGGGTAAATAAAAAAACTCGCAGGCTTGGGGGCTGCGAGTTTTTTTTGTGGGGATAGGGTGGGATTAGTAGCCGAAGATTTCTTCGGTGGTTACGCGGCGGATAGGTCCGATTTTTTCGAGGGCTTTGATGTCGAGTTCCTTTTCATCGCCGAGAATGATGTAGCGGTATGGCTTGCCAGCCATATTGGCTTTCTCAAATTCCACCACGTCAGCCAACTTGATGGCAGGTAGTGCTTCATACACCTTTTGTGATGGGTCGAAGTCATAACCGTTTTTCTGTGCGTTGAAGTATGCCCAGAGCACGCTCATCTTGGTGGTGCGATCAGTGGCGTATTGCTTTCTGAGTGCGTTTTTAGCCAAATTGAATGCTTGTTCAGATTGTGGAATACTGTCGATGAGGTGGTTAAATTCTGTGATACAGTCGGTCATCTTATCGTTTTGTGTTGCGATGTAGGTGAATGCCGACTCGGTGTCGTTGTTGCGGTAAGGGAAGCTGTAGTTGGCTGAAGCCGCGTATGCCAAGCCGCGCGCCTCGCGTAGTTCCTGAAACACGATGCTGTTCATGCCACCGCCAAAGTATTCGTTGAATGCCACAATAATGGGCAGACGTTCGAAGTTGCGGCCACGACCCTCGTCGGTATATTGCATCATGTAGATGTTCTTAGCCTCGTATGGCGCAATGATTACCTCGTTTTGAGTGACAGGCATACTCTTGTAAGGCTTGTTCACAGGTACATCTTTCAGATTCTTAGCCACCTTGTGACCCTTGTCGATGGCGGCAATCACTTGCTTTTCGCTGTCGGGACCGTAATACATCACCAAGTGCTTCATATTGCGCAAATCTTTCATGATGGCAAGCAGTTCGGCAGGCTTAGCCTCGCGGAGTTCGCTTTCGCTCATGTCGTTGAGTATGCTGTTGTAAGTACCGAAAATGGCATAATTGCGCAGTGCATTGAAATTGGCGCCTTGGTTGGTCTTGTTGTCGGCGCGACCTTTCAGCACCATTGCCACATATTGGTTGTAGGCCTCTTGGTCGGGTTTTGCATTTTTCACAAGGTCTTCCACGAGGGCGATAGCCTTGCTCATATTCTCGCTCAAACCGCTAATTTGCAAATACACATTTTCGTTGCTTGATGAGAAACTGTAGTCGCAAGCGAGGGCATACATTTTCTTTTTAAATTCCTCGTTGCTCATCTTGTCGGTGCCCAGATAGTCCATGTAGTCGAAAAGAGTATTCAAACGCTTGTCGGCCTCCATGCCGAAGTTCCACACAAAGCAGAGGTTGAACAAACCGTTTTCAGTATTTTGCTTGTAAAGCAATGGCAGACCGTTCTTGGTCTTGCTCATGGTGAGGTCGTGCTTGAAGTCGATGAAGCGTGGAGCGATTGGTGCAGGCTCTGAATTGGCAATATCTTCCACAAATTGGCTCTTTTTGTCGCGGTTGGTTGGAATTGGGGTGATGGCTGGTTTCTCAATCTTCTTTTGATTGGGGTCGTCGCCCTGTTCCTTGTAGCAAACCACATAGTTGTGCTCATTGAAGTGGCGGCGTGCGAAGTCGGCAATCTGCTCCTTGGTCATACCCTCGATGCGCTTGATTTGCTCCACTTCCTTGCTCCATTCAATGCCGTTGATAAACGCGTCGACCATCATATCGGTGCGAGTGCGGTTGCTCTCAATCGCCTTGTAATAGTTGCGTTTCGCATTGTTGATAACCGATGTCAGCAATTCGTCGCTAAATTCGCCACGACCCACCTTTGCCATTTCGTCGAGGATAAGTTGGCGTGCCTCATTCAGCGTTTGCCCCTCTTTAGGCATTGCGTAAACGAACAGCATAGAGTAGTCGGTCATCAGTTCGCTGCTTGCGCCAGCGCTCAGCACTTTCATTTTTTGATTGAGGTCGAGGTCGATCAGACCGGCATTGCCGTTGCTCAGCAGCATCGACACCACTTCCAGCGTGTCGCTCTCGGCGCATCGAGCAGCAGGCATACGCCATGCCATAGCCATGTAAGGCGATTCCTTACCCATCACAGTAGTGTCGACAGGTGCGGTGATAGGCACCATTGGGGCAAATTCGGGGCGAGAAAGGTTTTCGTTGGCCTTCCAGTCGCCGAAGTAGCGTTCAATCACGTCCATTGTGGCGTCGAAATCGAGGTCGCCAGCAAGGCAAATTGCCACATTGTTGGGGCAATAGTAGCGGTTGAAGTAGTTTTTGATGTTGGTGATTGACGGATTTTTGAGGTGTTCCTGAGTGCCGATGGTGCTTTGTGTGCCATAGGGGTGACTGGGGAACAATTTGGCGAAGAGCGCTTCAAACAGTTTGCGGTTGTCTTGCGCCATGCCGATGTTCTTTTCCTCATACACGGCTTCAAGTTCGGTGTGGAAACCGCGAATCACCATGTTTTGGAAGCGGTCGCTCTGAATGCGTGCCCAGTTTTCCACCTCGTTGGCAGGAATGTTTTCGGTGTAGCAGGTCACATCGTTGCTGGTGTAGGCGTTAGTGCCTTCGCCACCAATCGACGCCATCATCTTATCGTATTCATTCGGAATGTTGTATTGTGCAGCCAGTTGCGACACGCTGTCGATTTCGTGATAGAGCTTTTTGCGCAATTCGGGGTCGGTCACCTTGCGGTATTGCTCGTAGCGCGCCTCGATGTCGTTGAGCAGCGGCACTTCGGCTGCATAGTTGCTGGTGCCGAACTTTTGTGTGCCCTTAAACATCAGGTGCTCAAGATAGTGTGCCAAACCGGTGGTTTCGGCAGGGTCGTTGCGCGAGCCGGTGCGTACGGCAATCAATGCGGAAATGCGGGGTTTGTCCTTGTTCACGCTCAAATACACCTTAAGCCCATTGGGCAATGTGTAGATGCGAGTGGCGGTAAGATCGCCAGCCACGCTCTCGTATTGGCGAGGAGCGGCCCAGGCAACGCTGCCAGCCACCAAGCAAGCCAATAATCCAAAAATCAATCTTCTCATGCGAATAAAATTAATTGACTGTAAATGTTGATAATTGATGCAAAATTATAAAAAGATGTGTAATATCAAGACAAACAGCGCAGATATTTACTGGATCAGTGGAAAATTTGTGGGGATAAATTATGCTTTGTTGCCGAATCGTGAATGGAATAAAAAACAAAAACATAAAAAACAGCCTTGGAGCAATGTGGAATGCTTCGCATTTGGCGGAGGGATTGTGCGCTTTGCGTCATTGGAAACGAGTTTCCATGCCGCCAACCACATAATCCCTCCGCCACCCTCTCACGAGGGCTATCCATTTTGCCCCAAGGATAAAAACCTCTCGCCGTTTCACGGCGAAAAACCCCTAGTGATAAAATGATTTCTTGGTAAATAACCGCATCAAATTTCCAAACGATTTTGTATGGTAGGGGCGTGATATTTTACGTCCGCTTTAAATTATTGATATTCAATATGGTATCACAATTATGGGCGGACGTGAAGTATCACGTCCCTACCGGGTTTTGTTTTTCGCCGAAGGCGAGCGGTTTTTATGTTTTTGTTTCAGTCCCCCAGTATTTTTCCACTGAACCTATTTACTGTTAAAATATGGAAATAAAAAATCGCTCCCTTTTTTGGTGGGGGAGCGATTTGTATGGTTGATGAATTTGAAGTGTCGGGTTATTCGGCTTTGAAGCGTGCTGCTTGCGATGCAATGAGTTCGGCATCGTTGAAGTAGTCGATGCGCATAGCGTGGCGCACTTCGTCCATTGTCTGGGCAGCCACTTCGCGAGCCTGTTCGGTACCCTTCTTCAAAATGTTGTAGATTTCAGGAATGTCTTTCTCAAATTCGCGGCGGCGCACACGCATTGGCTCAAGTTCCTTGTTCAACACTTGGTTGAGGAACTTCTTGCACTTCATGTCGCCCAAACCGCCCTTGGTGTAGTGCTCCTTGAGTTCGTCGAGACAGGCATATTCAGGCCAGAACTCGGCGAAATCGTCGTTGCAGCAGAATGCGTCGAGATAGGTGAACACGCAGTTGCCTTCGAGGTGACCAGGGTCGTCAACACGCAAGTGTGTTGGGTCGGTGTACATGCCGCGCACCTTTTGCCATACATCTTCGGCAGAGTCGCTCAGATATACGCAGTTGCCGAGGCTCTTGCTCATCTTTGCATTGCCGTCGGTGCCTGGCAAACGCAAGCAAGCCTGATTGTCGGGGAGCATGATTTCTGGTTCCACGAGCACTTCGCCGTAGGTGTTGTTGAAACTGTGCACCAATTCGCGAGTTTGCTCAATCATTGGGCGTTGGTCTTCACCGGCAGGCACGATGTTGGCCTTGAAGAGGGTGATGTCGGCAGCCTGGCTCACAGGGTAGCAGAAGAAGCCCACAGGAATGCCTTTGCGCTGTCCGGCTGCTTCTGCAGCCTCCTCGTCTTGCTGGCAGAAGCCACGCATTTTGATTTCCGACTTAACGGTAGGGTTGCGCTGAAGGCGCGACACGCTTACCAAGTTCATCAAGTAGGTGGTGAGTTCGCACAATTCAGGGATTTGGCTTTGAATGAAAAGCGTGCACTTTTCTGGGTCAAGTCCGGCGGCGAGGTAGTCGAGCGCCACTTCTATAATGTTTTGACGGATTTTCTCTGGGTTGTCGGCATTGTCGGTGAGTGCCTGAACATCGGCCATAAACACAAACATGCGGTCGTAGTCGCCCTCATTTTGCAGTTGTACGCGGCGACGGAGCGAACCCACATAATGGCCGATATGGAGTTTGCCTGTTGGACGGTCGCCAGTAAGAATTACTTTTCCCATTTTAAGGTATATTATTTTGTTATTATTTTCGTATTAAGTTACAAAGATACACAAAAACGAAATCTCTCACAAATCACACCGCTATTTCCGCATTGTCTAAATATTGAGAAAGATTTATAAGTATACCCCAAAACGTCAGGATTTGCCATAAAAGCATCGGCATAGTCACATGTTAATCAATATATCCAGAAATCCTCACGGCCTATATAATTTCAACGAGTTTTTACTAAAATAGTGAGTTTTTCTTGTGTTTTGGTGAAAACAGACGTGAGTTTTTACCAAAACGATGTGATTTTTATGCGTTTTGGTAAGAACTCATTTTGTTTTACAATTATAAAACATTAATTCATCACAATGATTACCACTGAAGATCTTCTTCCGAATAAATATGCCAACGACATAGATTCACAAATCACGCTTAATGACCTTTTTGACACTAAATAAGTGATTAATTATGTAAATAGGGCTGTGGTCGCTTGGAATGCGAGCACAGCCCTATGGTATGGGAGTGGTGGATATGTTTGTTACTTTTGCGCTTCCATCAGGCGGAGCCATTTGCGGTAGCCGAGCACTGCCATGATGGTGTAGAAGCCGTAGAGTGTGGCTGAGAATGGTATGCCTTTGTGAATGTAGAGCACGGTGCATACCAAATCCACCGCCAGCCACAGCAGCCATTGCTCTGCCCATTTGTTGGCCAAAGCCCAGTAAGCGATGATGCTCAGGGCAGTGGTGAACGCGTCGAGCACAGGCACGGTGCTGTCGGTGCAGGTGCTGAGAAACCAGAAGATGCCTCCCCAGATAGCCCCGAATGCCACCACGGCAATGATTGCCATGCGAATGGGGAAATGGGTGATGGGCACATCTTTCTTGTCGGCACCTTTACCCATGCGCCATTTCAAGAAGCCGTACACAGCCACAATCACATAGAAAAATTCCATGCCGAAGTCGGCGTAAAGTCCAGCCTTGTAATAAGTGACGCTGTGCACTATAGGCATGACGATGCCCACAGGCCAGAGCAAAATACTTGCCTTAAACTCCAAAAACAGGTAGAGCAAACCCAGCACGAAACTGATGGCATCGAACAAGTGTTTTGGATCGGATAGCCATTGTGTGGCGGTAGTCCAGTCGATAGCAGCAAACATACGAATCAGTGTCTTAGAATGAGAATGTCAAGTGTGCCAATACGTTGGTGCCAGCCATTGGATAGAAGCGTGGGTCGCTGCTGAGCTTGTAAGAGCCGTCGGCTGATACGAGGGCGCAAGTTTGGCTGTAACCGTTGTTTTCATACTTTTCGTTGAAGATGTTGTAAACGGTGCAACCTACAGTGATGGCTTTCACATGTGGCAACTTGAAGGTGTAAGCCAAGTTGAGGTGGCTCACGAAATATGGGTCGAGGCTGTCTTCCTTGTTTTCGAAGTTGTCGAGGTACTGACGGCTCACATATTGAGAGGTGAACTGTGCAGAGAAGCCCTTGAGGTTGAACTCAATCACGCTGTTGCCGATAAATGAAGGCGACATGGCGATGGTGGTGTTGCCCTTTTCCACTGCGGTTTGAGTGTAGAGGTCGTTCCAAGTCGATGCTTCGTAGTTGCTCACATAGCCCACATAGTCTTTGATGCGGTTGCGGCTGAATGTGCCGTTCAAGTCCCAACGCAGCCATTCGGTGATCTTCACGCCTGCTTGGAGTTCAACGCCCATGCGGTAGCTGTCGGGCACATTTTCTGCCATGGCTTCGCCAATTTCGTTGAGCTTGCCGTTGAGCACGAGTTGGTCTTTATACTTCATGTAGTAGAAGTTCACGCCAGCGGTGAAACGGTCGCTGCTGAAGGTGTAACCGGCTTCCCAGTCGAAAAGTTTTTCAGCCTTTGGATGCACGGTGAACAAACCATCGGTGTAGTTGTTACGAGTAGGTTCTTTTTGAGCCACAGAGAATGAAGCGTAAGCGGTGTTGTGCTTGTTGAAGTCGTAGATCAAACCCACCTTAGGATTGAAGAAATCAAATTTCTCATCCACGTTCAGCACTTGGAGATGCTCAGGTGAAGCAGTCCAGTCCCACTTGTCGTTGTCGCCTGTGATTTTGTAGCCAATGTGGCGATATTGCATATCGGCATAGAGGCGGAGCGATTTCCACAAAGTGTTTGAAGCCTTCCAGTAGATGGTGAAGTCGTTCTTTTTACCCTTGTTGCGGTAGTATTCGTGGCTTGGGTCGAGAGGCAAGAGGTAGTTTTCCACCCAAATCACATTGCCGTAGTGGTCGTTTGCATAGCTGTTGAAACTACCGCCGAATGTGGTGTTGAGCGAACCCTTAGCGAAGTTGAGCGAGAACACAGCGCCGCCAAAACCGCTGTCCACATTTTTCTTACGCACGAGGCTTGATTTCTTCACCTTGTTGTCGCCCACCATGAATGGTTCAAGACCGTATTCCTTCAGTGTGCGAGCGTTTTTATACTCTTGGTAGTAGCCAAAGCCATCGGTGTAGTGCAAGCCCAAGTTCCAGTGCCAGTTAGCGCCAATGCCTTGGTCCCAAATCAGTTGGTAGTGAGTTTGGCGATAGTTGTCGGTTTGGTCGTCGTAGAAACCGATCACCTTGCCGTCGCGCTTGATTTCACCGTTAGGGTTGTATTTACGGTTGTCGGTCAAGTCCGTTTTGCTGATACCGTCCCATGCGTGGTAGGTGCATTCCTTACCACCGAAAGTGATGAAGCGAACCGAAGTTTGACCACCGAAATAGCCGGCTTGTGCGAAATAAGAGTGGAGTTTGCTGCTTGCGCGGTCGCGGTAGCCATCGCTGGCAATGTGCGAGAAGCGAGCGTCGAAGTTCCAGTGTCCGCCAATCAAACCCGAACCCACTTTAAAGGTTTCCTTGTTGGTGTTGAAAGAGCCGTAAGTGCCGCTCATTTCAGCGTAAGGATTCATTGAGAAGCGTTGTGTGCGCATGTTCACGCTTGCACCGAAGGCACCTGCACCGTTGGTTGAGGTACCCACACCACGCTGAATTTGAATGTCTTCGAGCGAAGATGCGAAGTCGGGAGTGTTCACCCAGAAGATAGAGTGGCTTTCTGCGTCGTTCATAGGAATGTCGTTGGCGGTGACATTGATACGTGTTGCGTCTGTGCCGCGCACACGCATAGCAGAGTAGCCGATTCCAGCACCGGCATCACTGGTGGTGAGCACCGATGGGGTGGACGAAACCAGGAAAGGAATGTCCTTGCCGTGATTGAGTTCCGCAATTTGTTGCTTACTAACGTTAGTGAATGCCACAGGAGTAGTTTTGGTGGCACGAGTTGCTGTCACCTCCACATTTTGGAGGCGCACAACCTTGGCAGTGTCGGCTTTAGGCGCAGTAGCTGCAAGAGCCGCACAGCTGGCGCTCACGAGAGCGGCAGTCGTCAAGAATGTTTTTTTCATAATTGTGAATAATAAGTTTTTTGTTCTCTACGCCGGAATTACCCGGATCAGATTCAGTGGGTATGATCTCAGCCCCAAGTGAGGGCACCCCAAACTCATCGAATCAGGGTACAAAGTTAGACATAACTTCCGAATTACGCAAATTCACCCCCAAATCGGTTCAGTGGAAAAATACTGGGGGCAGAAACAAAAACATAAAAAACAGCCTTTTAGCGATGCCAGTGCTTCGCACCTGTCGTTAGTGCTGTGGCATGTCTGATTTCAAGGCGGAGCTTGAATCAGCCACACTACATCACCAACGCCGCCATCGCTGGGGAGGGCGGTGGCATCGCCAAAAGGCTGTTTTTTATGTTTTTGTTTTTGATTCCATTCACAATTCGGCAACAAAGCATAATTTATCCCCACAAATTTTCCACTGATTCCCCAAATCCCCCACCATTCCCTCATAAAAGTGTAGTAAAACCTCAATTATTCCCTCATAAAAGTGTAGTGAAACACAAATTATTCCCTCATAAAAGTGTAGCAAAACCTAAATTATTCCCTCATAAAAGTGTGAAAGGTGTTGCTTTTTACGCTGATAATCACTAACTTTGTGGTGTTAGAAAAAATTGGCTGTAAAATGAAGAGAAAAATCTATAATTCCTTGCTGGCTTGGAAAGCAGATTCAGATCGCAAACCTCTAATTTTGGAAGGTGCCCGTCAGGTAGGGAAAACTTATATTTTGATGGAGTTTGGCAAGTGTGAATACGATAACCTTATTTACATTAATTGTCAAAACAATTCATTCATGGAGAATTTGTTTACAATGGATTTCGAAATGGAACGAATTTTGCGTGATATTTCTGCTTACGCTGGTCAGGGAATTGTGCCGGGAAAAACCTTGATTTTCTTCGACGAGGCACAAGATGCTCCTCGCTGTGTAGAGGCTTTGAAATATTTTTGCGAGGATGCTCGCGAACAGCATGTAGTGGTGGCAGGCTCTTTATTGGGATTGCTGACTCATCAGAATGTGTCGTACCCAGTGGGGAAGGTCAATACGTTGCAACTGTACCCTATGTCGTTTGAGGAATTTTTGTGGGCAAAATCCGAGGGTATACTTTGTGGAGTGCTTGACGAACTGGATTGGCGTTCGATTATGCCTTTGAACAATAAATTGCAAGACCTGTTGAGGCAATATTACTATGTGGGAGGTATGCCCGAAGTGGTGCGAAGCTATGTGACGGATAAAGATGTTCTGAAGGTGCGACAGATTCAGAATGAGATTCTGAAGAATTATAATAATGACTTCAGCAAACACGCAGGTGATGAAACACAACGCATTCGCATGGTGTGGAAATCGCTTCCGTCGCAACTTGCCAAGGAAAACAAGAAATTCATATATGGAGTGGTGAAAAAGGGCGCACGAGCAAAAGATTTTGAAAAAGCGGTGCAATGGCTTGTTGATGCGGGGTTAGTATATAAAGTGTCGCGATGCAAGAGCCCATCTATCCCACTTCCTGTGTATGAAGACGAGAGTGCCTTTAAACTCTTTATGCTTGATGTGGGGTTGTTAGGTGCCATGTCTGGCGTTCCAGCTCGCTTGATGCTCATAAACAGCGATGTGTTTATGGCTGCGAAAGGCGCATTCACTGAGAATTATGTGTTGCAGCAGTTGTTGGGGGTAGGGGACCTGTATATCTACTATTTCAGCAAAGACAACTCTACACAAGAAATTGATTTCCTTGTTCAGTCTGGTGAACGAGTGGTGCCTGTGGAAGTGAAAGCTGAAGAAAATGTGAAAAGCAAGTCGCTACGTGTCTTTGTGTGCGACGACCACAAAGAAAAGAACCTCAAAGCCGTAAGGCTAAGTATGAAGGGTTATGTTGACCAAGAATGGATGGAAAATGTGCCCCTCTACGCCACAGCCAGTTTCTTCAAAAAAATCAAGCATAATTCCAGCATTTGGTGATTGCGTAAACTGCCTTTTGCCAAAATGTGATTTATAAGGGGGTAAATGGATTTGGATATGTGTTTATTTTGCCAAATCGTCCACACGCGGATACCGATTTAATATGTGTAGTTGGTGTGATTGACTTTTACACCCTAAATCCATTTACACCTATTTTTTATTTTTGTTCAAATTGGTGTTAATGGATTTTCAATGGATTGAATAGGGTGTTTTTGATATTTAATTCCATCTGGCGTTCTTACTGTAGCCATTAACATTGATAAAATTGGGATTAATAGTAAGAATAGTGGTGCAAGTAAATAGTTATCTGTATATTTGCAAAAGGAATGTAAAACCCAAAATTGGTCATTAGGCCGTGTAATGATTTGATAAATTGTAATAAACACAGCGGCAGCATGATGATATGATGCAGCACTTCAATAATAATAAATATGATGAAACAGGTATTTTTAGTGATATTACTGGCGTTTGGCTTTGTGGTTGGTGCGCAAAACAAGATTGTGAAGAAGCCCAAGAAGCAGAAACCTGCCACCACTCAGGTGGCACCGAAGAAGCATAAAAGCCAGTCAAAACCCACAAAGGGTGGAACTGTAAAACGCGTTGCCACTAAGGCTTCGTATTCCAATGGCACCTTGACAGTGAATGGCATAAAGTATAATATGGTTTGGGTGGAAGGCGGCACATTCCGCATGGGTGCCACTTCAGAGCAGGACGGCGATGCTTATGATAACGAAAAGCCAGTTCACAGTGTCACGTTGAGCGGTTACTACATCGGTAAAACTGAGGTGACGCAAGCGCTGTGGAAGGCGGTGATGGGCAGAAACTGGAGCCGTTTCAAAGGCGACGACCTGCCGGTGGAAAATGTTTCATGGTACGACTGCCAAGAGTTTATCCGCAAGCTGAATTCATTGACGGGTCAGCACTTCCGCTTGCCCACCGAAGCTGAATGGGAGTTCGCCTGCCGTGGCGGCAACAACAGTCGTGGCTATAAATACAGCGGCAGCAATTATATTGACAATGTGGCTTGGTACGACGGTAACTCTGGGGGCAATACTCACCCTGTGGCTACGAAGTCGCCCAACGAGTTAGGCATCTACGATATGAGCGGCAATGTATGGGAGTGGTGCGCCGACTGGTATGGAAAATACAGCAGTGGTGCGCAGACCAATCCTAAAGGCCCCTACGATGGGTCTTACCGCGTGTACCGTGGCGGTAGCTGGGACAGCCTCGCCAGGAACTGTCGCTCGTCGAATCGTTTCTTCAACTTCCCGGCGTACCGCTACTACTTCCTTGGCTTGCGGTTGGCCCTTTGAGTTTGCAACCAAACTACCCTTGTTAGGCAGGAATCCATTTTGCCTCGCATAGCCGGGTTCTTTGTTCTAAGCTTTAACGGGAGCGGTGGTTCACCCTCCGGAGTGAATGCGAGGGACGAGCTGAACGACGAGAGGGTGAACCACCGCTCCCTACCAGATGGGAGGGCATGTCGCTGCGTTATGGCGGTGTCGTTTTAGGAGGGTGTTACACACCTGCTCACAATGCTTGACAAAAATATCACCTATTTAATCCATCACAATCCTATTATCACCCTATTTAACCCAAATCGGTCATTAGGTCGTGAAAGGTTTTTTATATTACTTCTTGCGGTCTTTCGGCTTTTATAAGATGCCTTTTGCTTGTTTTTAATTCGTAATAGCTCGCTATCACTCATTAAAAGACAAACAAAATTCATTCTTCTAAAACTCCGAAATACCACAAGCCCTAATGACCGATTTGGGTTTTAGGGGTTAATGGATTTTCAATGGATTGAATAGGTGTTTTTGTTTCAGTCACCCAGTATTTTTCCACTGAACCGAGTTTTAATATGTGTTTTTTTCTTAAATTTGTGGGATAAATTGGAATTAATGATGAAGATACGGTATTTTCTTTGTGCCTTGTTGGTGATTGTGCTCGCTTCTTGTGGAGGCGGTGAGGCCAAAAAGGTGGAGTCTGCTGAAAAGAAGCAGGCGCAGTTGCTCACGATGGAGCAGTGTGAGGGATATGTGAAAGTCACGATTCAAGACCCTTGGAACGATGGCAAAGTGCTCCACACCTACATTCTTGTGCCTCGCGATTCGGCTATGCCGAAGCGGCTCCCAGAGGGCACTGTGGTGCGCACGCCTATTCAGAATGCGCTGGTGTATAGCGAGGTGCACGCAAGTTTGATGCGTGAACTCGGCGGATTCGGTGCGGTGAAGGGCGTATGCGATGCCAACTACTACACCGATGCCCAGGTGCTCAGTGGCGTGAAGGCTGGCACGATTGCCGACTGCGGCAACTCCATGTCGCCCACCATTGAGAAGGTGATAGCCATGAAGCCCGATGCCATTCTGCTTTCGCCGTATCAAGATGCCTCGTATGGGCAAATCGAGAAGATGAACATCCCTATCATTGAATGTGCCGACTATCTTGAATACACTCCGCTGGGACGTGCCGAATGGGTGAAATTCTACGGTGCGCTGCTTGGCAAATCGGCTCAAGCCGACAGCCTGTATGAAGCCGTGGCTGGGCGCTACCGTGCCATTGCCGAAAAAGCGGCTACGGCTAAAAGTAAGCCATCGGTTATCACCGAAATGGTGATTAGCGGCGTGTGGGCTGTGCCTGGAGGCAATAGTTACATGGCGAAAATCATTGCCGATGCCGGTGGCGACTATCCTTGGGCATCTGACAAGAGCACCGGTTCGCTCTCGCTCGACTTCAACCAAGTGCTGGCAAAGGCGCAAAAGGCAGATTTTTGGTTCGTGAAGTGGACCGGAATCAATTCGCTTGCCGACTTGCAAAGCCAATACGACCTGAACAAGAGTTTTGAGGCGTTCAAGCAAAAGAAAGTGTGGGCGTGCGACACCGAAAAATCGCACTTCTTCGTGCGTGTGCCATTCCACCCCGATTTGCTGTTGAGCGAATTTGCGGCAGTGCTTCACCCCGAACTTTTCCCTGACGTTAAAACCGAATTTTATTACAATCTGAAATAATGGGCCATTCTTCATCACGCAGGTTTTCGCTCACGGTGATACTGCTGCTGGCGCTGTTGGTGCTGTTGGTGGTGGCTTGCCTTGTGTTTGGATCCGTCGATATTGATGCGTCGGCAGTGATGAGCATCGTGATGGGCAACGAGAGCGACAACGAGGCTTGGAACATCATCGTGCTTCAAACTCGCATTCCCATGATTCTCACCGCTGCGCTTGCTGGCGCGGCATTGGCTATTTCGGGACTTCTGCTCCAAACCACCTTCAACAATCCGCTGGCTGGCCCGTCGATTCTGGGCGTGAGCACCGGAGCCGGACTTGGTGTGGCGGTGGTGATGCTTGCCATGGGCGGCACTATCGGCAAGATGATGGGCGATGTGGCAATAGGCGGCTACATTGCCACGCTGATAGGCGCATTCATTGGCGCAGGCGCGGTGATGCTGGTGCTGATTGTGTTTTCGTCGATAGTGAAAAGCAGCACGATGCTACTCATCATAGGTATGCTTGTGAGCTATTTGGCTTCGAGTGTGGTGCAGCTGCTCAATTCCGTAGCCACCGAAGAGGGCGTGCACAGTTATGTGGCGTGGGGATTTGGTAATTTCTCAGGTGTGACTAATGCGCAAATGCCGCTCTTTGCGTCGCTCATCGTCGTTGGGCTTATTGGGTCGGTGATGATGGTGAAGCCGCTCAACGCCCTGCTTTTGGGCACTCGCTACGCCGAAAACTTGGGCGTGAACACCCACCGCACACGCATCGCCTTGCTCACGGTGACAGGTCTGCTCACAGCCGTGGTTACAGCCTATTGCGGCCCGATTGGTTTCCTCGGACTGGTGGTGCCACACATTGCCCGACTGATGCTCGCCACAAGCAACCACAGTCGTCTCATTCCGGTCACTATCCTTGCAGGTGCCGACATCGCCTTGTTTTGCACGCTTTTGAGCGTGGGCGGCGACCATGGGGTGATACCAATCAACGCCATCACTCCAATCATTGGCGTACCCATCATTCTCTATATTATTTTGAATCGTAGAAAAATACAATATTTCAACTGACACTATCATGGCAATATTTGAAACTCAAAATCTCGCAGTGGGATATACCCACGGAAAGCAAACCACCACCTTGCTCAGTGGTTTGAACCTTTCGCTTGATAGTGGGCAGTTGGTGGCGCTGCTTGGGCAAAACGGCGCAGGCAAGTCCACACTCATTCGTGCGCTCACGTTTGCCACTAAGCCCATCGAAGGCAAAATTCTGCTGCATGGCGTGGATTTCAACACCATCACCAAATCGGAGCGTGCGCGCCTCTTGGGGCTGGTGTCCACTGAGCGCATTCAGGCAGGGGCACTCACCGTAAGCGAACTGGTGGGGCTTGGCCGTCAGCCCTACACGGGCTTTTTGGGGCGATTGAGCGACGACGACCGCGCTATCGTGGCCGACGCTATCCGCAGCGTGGGCATGAGTCATAAGGCGGAGAGTTTTGTGGCAAATCTCAGCGATGGCGAACGCCAAAAGGTGATGATCGCACGAGCCTTGGCGCAGCACACGCCCATCATTGTGCTCGATGAGCCTACCGCCTTCCTCGATGCCGCAAGCCGTATCGAAACCATGCAACTCCTTGCCGCCCTTGCCCACGAGCAGGGCAAAGCCATCTTGCTATCTACCCACGACATTTCGCGCTCGCTCATGCTCACCGACCAACTGTGGGTCATCACACGCGACCGCCAAGTGCTCACCGGCGCCACCCCCGAAATGGTGCGCAGCCAAGCCATGAACCAAGTGTTCGCCAACCCCTCCATCACCTTCAACCCCACCCACTGCGACTATGAATCATCAAAAGAATAACATATCGACCGAAGCCAAAATCGAAATTGAGAAAATGATGTCGGGCGAACTCTACGATGCCACAAGCAATAAAGCACTCCTTGACATACTCAATGCCGTGCACAACCTGTGCTACGATTACAATCGGCTCCGCCCGACACAGGTGGAGGAACGCACCCGACTGATGCGCTCGCTGCTTGGCAGAGTGGGCAAGCAGTTTAAAATCATCAGCCCATTCCTGTGCGACTACGGCTTCAACATAGAGATAGGGGAGAACTTCTTCGCAAACACCAATCTGGTGATTCTTGACGAGGCGAAAGTCACATTTGGCGACAATGTGTTTATCGGTCCCAACTGCTCATTCTACACCGCAGGCCATCCACTCGATGTGGAGAGCCGCAACGCTGGCTTAGAGTATTCACGCCCCATCACGGTGGGCGATAGTGTGTGGTTTGGAGGCGGCGTAACGGTAGTGCCAGGCGTAACCATCGGTGAAGGCTGCGTGATAGCCGCTGGCTCCGTGGTGGTGCACGACATTCCCCCATACACTCTCGCCGCCGGCACCCCCGCCCACCCCATCAAATCCCTCCCCAAGAACTAACCCCCCCCCCGCCATTGTTTTTTGTGGCTATATTTCAGGTATCTTGCCAAATTGATAAAAATTGGGTTTTGGCAGGGTGTTTTTTTTGATTGCAGCGGGGAGATATGGTGGAAAATTTGTGAATTCACAATGGTGCTCGCACGGCAGTTCCTGTCATTGCTATATCATATGCTGTTCCGCCTATTATCACATAATTTTCGGAGTAGTGCGCAAAGGCTTCTCTAAACTTATCTAATCCTACCATTTCATATTTTCTATTAGGTATTCCACTTCTTGTTCCACTCTCGGATCGTCGTCATTTGTAAGAGAAAGGGCTAACGACAATTTGTCAACACAATTCTCCGACGCTTCAATTTGTTTTATAGGGGGATATTTCCATACCTCCACAATCACTTGCCCATCAAAAGGATTGAGATTAACGAATGCTTCTTCTGATTTCAATTTTCTGAACTCTTTTGCTGTAAATGCTACCCAATTTTCACTGTCGGGATTGAGATGTGAATGTTTTGCCAATGCGTTTATGCCACAAATAGGGAATGATTCATCATTGCGAAGTTCATCGCAATACACGATTTTCTCCACAGGATTAATCAGATATGGTTTTGCTTTCTCCCAAAGGGCTTTGCCAGATAGGGGGAAATGTATGGCCTTACTCTTTGAACCTACATTGATTTTAGTGCATAATCCCAAGTCGGCAAGACAGGTAATGCCCAGTGTGATGCTTTCGTAAGAGTATGGCACATTTTCTTTAATAGCCATTGCACTCATATTTTCCAACGAAGCCACTTGAAGGTGGAAGAGTAGCAAATATTGTGCAACTGGGGTTAAACGGATAGGTCTTTTCCTGTTTCCCACACACTCCAATGCGATTAGCGTCGGAAGGAATGCGTATTTGTCCGACATCACAAAATAAACGCCCTTGTCCACCAAGCGTTGGCGCTCGTAAGTCGGTCCTGACTTGAGGATAAAAACCACAGGTAGCCCAAATAGTTTCTTAAGTCGGTCTGCCATGAAGGCGCAATTTCTTGGAGTGGGATTTGAGTTTTTTGGCTTTACGAAAAGCAAATTCAACTCTTGAAATGCGCCGTCAAAGAATTCAAATCCAATCTTATCGCCAATGGTGATACCTTTTAAATCTTTCACCTCTCGTTTTGAGAGCGGAATCCTTCGTCCATTTATAATAACTTTAGCACTCATATTGCATCATTTTAATACGATATTAAAACGTAGCAAATATACAATAAAATATCTAAATCACAAAATTATACAGAAAATTCACTTATCCATCCTTTACAATCAAAAATTATTACTTTACTATCAGTAGATGGAAGAGGAATTATGATACCGCTTTAAAGGATAGGGGGATTAGAAGCGGTAGCCTATGTTGAATTGGGCGTCGGCTTCTTGGTTGTTGATGTGGAGGTTTTTGGAGTTGCTGAAGCCGTAGTAGCGGTAGTTGACGAGGAGGGAGAGCACGTAGCGGCCGAGGCTGTAGTTGGCGGCAAAGCGTGCGAAGGCGTTGACGCGGAAGTCGGGGCGGCCGTTGTCGGAAGGGTCGTAGAATTTTGGGTCGTCGCCATACATGGCTTCATATTGCTTGCGGTCGGCCTCGGAATTGAATTTGGCGCGGTGCATCAGGTTGGAATAAAGCGAGAACATGGGCACTGCCGAGAGGTGGAAGAGCAGTTTTCCACCATACAGCGAGTAGTTGTAGCCGTAGCCAAAGCCCACCGACACTTGCTGGGTGCGGTAAACGTCGAAGTCGGAAATCAGTATGTCTTTCACGGCGTAGCGGCTCTGATAATAGTTGGCATACACCATCATACTTCCTGCGCTGCGTTTCTGCACCATGTCGGCAAACAAGCCAGCCGAGAGCGAAAATTTGCGATGATTGAACACATAATAGCCTTCACCAAAGAAGATGTTGATGTGGTGCTTGCCCGATTCTATGCGCTCGTCTTTCACGAAGTCGATTACCTTTGAGATTTCCTCTGCCTCATCGGGGTGGTCGTGCACATACTGCTGAAGCACGTCTTGCATACCAAAACGCTTACTACCAGCCACCGAGTTGATGCTCTTGTAGCGCAAGCGGAATCCCCACACCGAGCCGTTTTTCGCCAGTCCGTAACTGGCGCTGTAATTGTTGCGGATAGGAATGGGGATTTCCAGAGCGAAACCTTTCCAGTCGATGCCCAACTCCATTTCCGCTTGTTGCGTATGGGCATTGATTTTATAGTAGGCACCATCGCGCAAACCAGGGATTCGCTTGTTGATAGACTCTGGGAAATAGAACGGAATGAGGTTGCTGTAGTTTTGCCAGTATCCGTATGCGCCCAAATACACTTGGCGGTTGAGTTTCGGAATGGTTTGATAGGTGGTGTCGATGCCCGACAGTTGTCCCTCTTCAAGAAATCGGTCGATTTTCACCAGGGATTTGCCGAAGCCGTGGTCCCAGTATGAGCGTTTCTTTGGCGATGCTGCCACCACTGCCACCACTGCTTTCTTGGCAGGAAATTTGGCATTAGAAGCCGAGAATGCCGAATCCACCGCCATGCTATCCACCACCGCTTCCTGCGCGGCACAAGGCAGCACAGCGAGGGCGAGAATGATGATAGCGTAGAGTGATTTCAGCATTTTTATTTATATTCTGAATAAGAAAAGCGCAACCTGTGGCTGAAAAACCAGCCAAGGGTGCGCTTGTGAAGAGTTTTGTCTATATATCAAAAAGCATTATTGCGGTTTAGAGCTTAGAGAATTGCTCAAACACTTTTTCTGCAATGGCAGCCATCTGCTCGGCTGGCACATCCTTCTTGTTTTTGAAGTTCATGTCGCCTTCAGTGTTGATAGGCACGAGATGGATATGGCAGTGTGGCACTTCCAGTCCAAGCACAGCCACGCCAATGCGCTCGCAAGGCACAGCGGCCTTCAACGCCTTTGCCACCTTTTTTGCGAATTGCCACAGTCCGGCATATTCCTCGTTTTCGAGGTCGAAGATATAGTTCACTTCGTGCTTAGGAATGACGAGCGTGTGACCTTCGTTCACAGGATTGATGTCGAGAAACGCATAGTAGTTCTCGTCTTCGGCACACTTGTAGCTTGGTATTTCGCCAGCCACGATTTTGCTAAAAATTGATGCCATTGCTTTATATAGTTTTAAAATTTTATACTCCGATTTCCACAATTTGGAACTGCATTTTGCCTACAGGGGCTTGCACTTCCACAATATCGCCCACCTTGTGGCCAAGAAGTCCCTTGGCAATAGGAGTGGTGATAGAGATTTTGCCTTCCTTCAGATTCGCTTCAGTTTCACTTACGATAGTGTATGTCATTGAAGCACTGTTCTTAAGGTTCTTAATAGTCACTTTATTCATAAGAGCGACTTCCTCAGTCTGAAGTTTTGACTGGTCGATGATGCGTGCTGTGGCCACGAGAGTTTTAAGCTCAGCGATTTTAGCCTCAAGCATACCTTGACGCTCCTTAGCGGCATCGTATTCGGCATTCTCAGAGAGATCGCCTTTTTCACGTGCCTCTTGGATAGCACGCACGACATCGGGGCGCTCTACACTTTCGAGGTGCTTGAGCTCCTGCATCTTTTTGTCGTACCCTTCTTGGGTCATGTAGCTGATAGCCATGGTAAAAAATGTGTTATAAAATAGTTAGTAAAAGAAACGAAAGAATCTCATATTAAGATGAGATTCCTCGTCACATATTCGTTCATTATTAATTACTATGCAAAGGTAACAACTATTTTCCACAGTATCAAATTAAACTGACTTATTTTCTACTTTATTAACCTTTTATCGTGTCCATTGGCGCTTTATCAGCACTGCGCTCACAAGCGTCACCACCACGGTCACAGCCACCGCCACAGCGGTCAGATTATACTGCATAGCCATCATCACAGCCGAAGCGCCGCAAAGGGCGAAAATGGTGGTGAGCAGGCTCGACGGAGTGAGTTGCAAACCATAGTGCCAGCGATACACCACATATATCATAGCGGTGTAGATGATATACCACACCATGAATGAGATGCCAAGTCCTGTGAGTCCCCACAACTGGTAGAACCACACATTCAGCCCGAAGCCGATGACATCGCTCACAGCCTCGGTGATGAGGAACATCTTGCCGTCGCCCTTTGCCAGAATCACAAATGCCATGCACCACGACAGCGTGCGCCACACAATGCCAATCATGCCCCATGAGATGAGCGAGTAAATCACATCGAAACTGGGCGCATACAGAATCCACACAATAGTGCCACGCAGGAGGATGAACAGCGCCACAATGGGAGCCATCACCAGCATCGACACCTTGAGTTCCTGCGACACAAAGGCGGTGAGGCGAAGTCGGCTCGTAGCCACCCGCGCTAAGCGTGGATAATACTCCATACCGAGGGCGGTGAGCACCAGTCCGGTGTATTTGTTCACAAGCGTGTAGCCAGCCTGATAATAGCCCACCTCAGCCGTGCCAGCCACATTGTTGAGCCACGCATTAAACACATAGCCCATGAGCGTGGTGATGAACAATCCGGCGGTCATGTAGATGCCCAGTTTCACGAAGTCTTTTCCTATGGCGAAAGTCTGCCGGTGGGTGAGTGGGGCAGCGGCGTGGTCTTTGTCACGGAAAATCCATGCGAAAATCAGGCAGCCGGCGGCGTAGGCGATAATCGACGGCACCACGCTGTCTTCGCCAAGATAATAGAACATGGGCACACTCAGCACCAAACCGAAAATGGTGCCCCACATGGTGGCGTGGGCAAGGCGCTTGAGTTTTGCCAAACCTTGCAGCACGGCATGTTCGCCATTGGTCAACGCCACAAACAGCAATGCCGCCGACAGCGCCACGAAGCCCCAAATGTGGTCGGAATTGCCAAAGGTCCATTCGCTCAACAGCGGCGACATGGCGATGGTGAAAACCACCCCTGCCATGCCCAGCCACAGCGACCATCGCCGCACGGCAGTAATCACGCGCGAAATGTGCCCTTGCTCGGCGGCGTTTTCGTGGGCTTGCGAAATGTCGCGCACACTGCTTTGGCGAATACCCAGGTTGGTGGCAGTGTTGAGCATGTCGAGGGCCTGGTTAAACAGGCCGAAAAGTCCCATGCCCACCGGACCAATCCACATTGCCACAAGTTTGGTGCGCACGATAGAGCAGATAATGCCTATCATCTGAACACCTCCGAAGATGCCCATCGCCTTCATTGCCATGCGAGAGATAGAATTACGCTCTGCCATACATTCCTATGCTTGAAAAAATGGAGTTTACAGTTTGAATTTATACGAGTTGTACACGATGCCCCTGCCACCCAAACGCGACTTCTGCTGCACCAGTCCCTCGTTGAGCCACTGACCGTGGTCCTCGTTTGAGATGCCAAAATCGAAATAGGCGTATCCCGAATCTTTCGACTGGTCGATCAGATGGCGGAACAGCAATGCCAACGCTTTGCGCTCGCGCCCTTCAGCCGATGAGGCGATGTACTGACTGTGCGCCACGGTGTTGGTGAAAAACATCACCACGCCAGCCACAATCCGCCCATCGCAGGTGGCGGTGTAGAGTTTGATATTTTCGGGAAAACGGCTGTGGAGCAATTTGATTTCCTCCACCGAGTGCACGGGTTTGGTCTCGTGGCGCGATGCAAGCACCCCTTCCAGCACATGCCAATAGCCTTCCCAGTCGGTGCTTTCGCCCACTTCCACTCCAGCCCTTCTGGCGGAATTTACGGCGCGCTTGTTGCCACGGTCGAAATCGAAAGGATTGGAGAGCAGCACCGAAGTGGAGATATTGCACTCGGTGAGCACCGCTCCTGCACGGAAAAGCGCATACAGGTCTTCCTCGGCAGGGTAGCGGTGGTAGATGTGTGGCACAGGCTTGTAAACCACCGTCTTGAAGCCCTCGTTTTTCAGCCATTCAGCCGCACTTTGCATCACAACCATCATCACCGTGGCATCGAAGTGCTTGACCTGGTGAAGCCAACCGCCGTAGGTGAGTCCTTGGTGGCTAAAGAGCGTTTTGCCCACCACATTGGCAGGCAGCACCGCCACCAGTCGCTCATCGCTGTACGCCATTAGCGAATGGTCGGTAAAGCGGTCGCTGTGGTAGTCCATATACGCACGCTTGTGCAGGAACGTGGCATTGCAGCACGAAGCCACAAACTCGTCCCACACGGCTTGTTGCTCTGGGGTGTATGTTTTTATCTCAATCATTCTTCAGAAAATATACCCAAAAGACTACTGCCCGAAACCCTTGTGTAGTTGGAAGGGATTTTGGCATCGATGGTCACACGTTCGTTCCAGGTGAAGCCGCTGTAATCGAGCGCAAGCGACATGGGCGATTTTCCAATTTTGGTCGCCATGTTCACTTTAGTGGCAATGTAGCCGGCGAGCGAGGTTTTCACGCCAGAGTAATCCACCGAATAGGTGGCAACTTTCTCCGACTTCACCACAGGCGTCACTTCGAGCGACTTGATGTGGTAATTCTTGTCGAACTTGAAATCATATTCAAATCCCTTGTATTGCTCTTTGGGGCGAACCATGTAGGTGCCGTCGATATTAGCGAGGGTCACAAGGCTTGCCATGCCGCTGTTGAGCGTGCCGTTGCCAAGAATGAACGCACGGCCCAAGAAAATGTCTTGCAATGTGCTCACATCAATGGGGATGCCCGAAGTGAGCAGTTTGGCTGATTCCAGAATGTAGCGTTTGTGCAGTTTGTCGATCACCAAAAGCGTGTCGCCCACAATCACCAATCGCGCCACCTCCATAATGCCCATTGGGCGAACGGAAATGTAGATGCTCTTGCCACGCTCCATGCGAATCTGCATCGACGATGAAAGCGGTTTTGAGCCGCCAATCGACACGCTGCCGCCTGCTTTCAGCGTGGTCCACGCGCCGAATGAGTTGGCAATTTTTGCCACATGGCTCACTTGTGCTGTGGTGGGGGCTGCTGTGGTGGTGGTAGTCGTGGTAGTTGTTGTCTTAGTAGTCGTCGTTGTAGTTGTGGTGGTCACTTTTTGAGTTTCAGGTACCGCCACTTTTTGTGAGCCGCACGAAGCCGTAATGGCTGCGAGGGCTATTATCGGAAGAATATGTTTTGCTATTTTCATATTGCTATGTTGTTATTTGTCGTCTGTGTTTTCTTTCGTGTCGGCGGGCTGGAGTTCCAAAGCCAACTTTTCCACCTTTTCGAGCAATTCCTTGTTGCCGGCATCGAGTTCGAGGGCTTTTTTCCACTGCTTGAGTGCCTCCTGCTTGTTGCCCACCGCCAAAAGAATGTCGCCATAATGGTCGTAGATGTCTGACGAAGGTCGGCGCTCGTTTTTAATCGCCATTTCAATATAGAGTTGCGCCATGGTGTATTCCTTGCGCTTGTAGAACACCCATGCGTAGGTGTCGAGGAAAGTGGCATTCTGTGGCTCCGCCTGAACGGTTTTCGCGCTCATTCGCTCCGCCTTGTCGAGGTCGCGATTGCAGAGCGTGAGGAAGTAGGCGTAATTGTTCAGAATGCTCACATTGTTGGGGTCGATTTCTATGGCTTGGTCGTAGAGCGCAAAAGCCCCGATGGTGTCGCCCATCGAGAATTTGGCATCGCCCATGCCGCCCAAAAACATAGAGCGGTGCTCCGTGTCGGTGCTGTCCACCGCCGCAAGAGCCTTTTTATATACCTCTATGGCTTTGTCGTATTGCTTGATGTTGTAGTAGGCTGGGGCGATGTAGCCGTAAAGTTCAATGTTGTTGGGGTTCAACTCTATGGCACGGTCGCCGGCTGCGATGGCTGCTTCGTAGTTTTCTGAAATGATGTTGAGCACCAGTAGCCTGTTCCACGCTTGAGCGTCGGTAGGGTCGAGGTTCACGGCGTAGTCCATCTGCTCGGCGGCACCCTTCATATCGTCTTTAGCGGCGAGATAGTCGCTGAAAAGCATACGGATTTGTGGTTCGTTGGGGTGTTGCTCAATCAGCACCTTGAACAGATTTTCGGTGCGTGCCGACGAATCCTTTGCCACCAGCAAGTGGCGTGCGTAGTCGGCAAGCACTTCCACCTTGCTCGCCACATCGAGGTCTTTCGACACCAGTGCCTGATAGGTCTGCTGGTCGTAGTTCACCGAGTCGCCGATGGCGTTGTAGAATTGCGCCTTGGCGAGATAGGTGGCACCATTTTCCGGCTCGTATTGCTGTGCCTTGTCGTAATAGGTGAGCGCGCTGTCGCGTTCGCCAAACATCAGCATCATATTGCCCATAGCCAAATTATAGTCCACATTGCGTGGCGCGGTAGCCAAGAGCGAACGCATTTCGCCGATAGCCCCCACTGTATCGTTGAGTGCCTGATAGGCACGCACTTTCCTTGCCGAGAGTTGCACCGACTGCCCTTGCCACTGCTGCACACTGTCGTAGGCGGCAATGGCGTTGCGGTAGTCCTCCAGTCGGGCGTAGGCATCGGCAATGCTCAGTTGCACCTCCACGTTGTGAGGATTGCGCTCGGCTTGAATTTTCAGCACACGAAGCCCCTCCTGCACCTGATTGGCAATCATGTTGCCGTTGGCGTAGAGCATCGCCTCGTATTTGTCTTCGGGGTGCGCGTCCACATGCTTGCGCATCATGCGCAGCGACGACGAAAACAAACTGTCGGACACGCTCAAATTCGATTTCATCAATCGGCTGTAGCCCAAATAATATGCTATCGCCGAATTTTCGGGGTCGAGCGAATGGGCATACTGGAGCAAGTGGTGAAACGCATCATCACGCCCCATATTGCGTTGCTTTTCCGCCTCCAAAAATATGTATTCCGCCTTCACACGGTCGTCTTCCGATATGGCTTTACGGTCGGAAGCCATCAGTTTATCGGCAAAAGGCAACACCGTGAGCAGCAGCAAAATGGCGGCGCAAAGCGATTGTGTGTATCGTAGGTTCATCGTTTTGGATTATTTTGTGCCAGTGTGGCCAAAACCACCTGCTCCACGTTCAGTTTCGTCAAGAGCCTCCACGGCTTGCCAAACCACCGTCTCGTGGCGTGCAATCACCATTTGGCAGATGCGCTCGCCATGCTCAATCGTTTGTGGCTCGTTGCTCAGATTCACCATAATCACGCCAATGTCGCCACGATAGTCAGCGTCGATGGTGCCGGGAGTGTTGAGCAAAGTGAGTCCACGCTTCAGCGCCAAACCGCTGCGAGGGCGCAACTGGCACTCAAATCCTTCAGGCAGCGCAATCGACACGCCAGTGGGAATCAGTCGGCGTTCGAGCGGCTGGAGCGTAACAGGTTCATCGAGCCAAGCACGGAGGTCCATACCAGCACTCTGTGGCGTGCCATAGGCAGGCAACTGATTCGGGCTCTTATTCACTATCTTCACATTAATTGTTTCCATATCCAAACGTATTATTTAAAATCATACATTAATATTAACGGACACCACGCCCATTAAATTGCGAATTTACAAATTTTCCCTTAAACACACATTTATTTTCACACACATTAAGATGCAAAGAGGGCATCGATGGTCACTTCTGCTTGGCAAACCGACGACCCACTGCCAGTGCCCACGCCGTAGGTGGTGATAAATGTGCCTATCAAACCATAGCGAGTGTGCGAAGCCTCACGGAAAGCAGCCATTCTCTGACGCACACGCTCGGCATAATCAGGCGTGATGTTATATTTGTCGGTAGAGAATTTTATTTCACACACATTGATTAAGCGGTCGGCACGCTTTATAAGCAAGTCGATTTGAGCGTCGGGCACATTCCAAGTGCTAATTTCGGTGGCAATGCCATCGATGTGTAGTGCTTGCTTAATTTGGTCGGTGTGCGATAGGCATACAGTCTCGAATGTCAGCCCTTGCCACGAGTTGAGTTTGGGCAACCCGATGGAGTGTGTCCAATATTGTTTGTCTTTCGACTTGTCGGATTCAATGAATTTCAAATAGAACAATGTGTAATGGTCCACCAATCGGTACACGCTTTTGCTTGCAGCACGGTTGAATTGGGCAAACGAGGCGATAAATCCACATTTTTCTAAATTTGTGAGCACTGTAGTAAGTCCGCCCCCCTGTATGGCTGTGGCTTTGATGATTTCATTTCGTGTCATACCGCCTTTGTGGGCAAAAAGGGCTTTCACCACTTCTAAATAACGGTCGGCGTTTTTGAAAAGCGCACTGTAAAGTTCCTGAAACTCGTTTCTCAAACGTGCCCCACCAGCAAAAAACAGACGGTCGATATTTGCAGGCAGTCCATATTCTGGTTGCAAAAGACTTAGATAAAAAGGCACGCCACCCAGTATCATATAGGTTTGCACAATCGCATAGCGGTCCCAACAAAAGCCTCTTGACTGCAAATACAGTTCCGTTTCTCTCAATGTGAACGAATTGATATAGAGCATTCGGGTGATACGGTTGTGGAGTCCTCCCTGATTGGCTTCAAGATTATCCGACATCCACGAAGTGGCGGAACCTGTGGCTATGAACACGATGTCGGAGCGTCTTACAGCCCAACCATTCCAAAAATTTTCCAGTGCATTCACAAATTTCGATTTCGGGGTGTCGATCCAGGGCATTTCGTCAAAGAAAACCACCTTTCGCGATTCCAGTGAGTTTTCAAGCAGTAGTTCAAGTGCGTGGAAAGCCTCAAACCACGACGACAATTTGGGAGCATAGGCAGATCCGCTATATTTTTGAAGTGCCCATGCAAAGTTTTGCAACTGTTCCGAATTGGTCAGTTTATGACCGCTAACATAACTGAAAGCATATTTGCCTTCAAAATATTGTTCCACAAGAAAAGTTTTGCCAACACGCCTACGACCGCATATCGTCACAAATTCCGATTGCCCCGAAGTCATACAGCGATCCAATTCTTGTATTTCTTTCTCTCTACCAATTAATTGTGCCATATCATTCACATCATTAAATATACACAAAGATACCTTTTTTCTTGGGTTTTGGCAAATAATTTTGTAAATAACTTGCCAAAACTCGATATTTTTCTTGATTTTGGCAGATGATTTTGTGAATAACTTGCCAAAACTCGATATTTTCCTTGATTTTGGCAGATATTTTTGTAAATACCTTGCCAAAACTCGATATTTTCCTTGATTTTGGCAGATATTTTTGAAAGTAATTTGCCAAAACTGTGGGGGTAAATAAAATAACAGCCGTTTTTGGGGAACGGCTGTTAATTGGGTATCTTGGGCTTTAAAGGAGGGTGTCAAATTTAGCGATTCATCATAACGTAGGGACATGCCTTCGGCATGTTTCGATGCAATCCACAATGTATCAACGCCTTGTTAACATGCCAAAGGCATGTCCCTACGCTATGGCGCTGTCATTTTTGGTGATTTGACACATCCTATTGATTCCTTGGGGGATTAGAAGTAGAATTCTTCTTTTAGTTTGTCGTAGAAGAGCATTCCTTCTGCCACTTGGCGGGCAACATCTTTGCCCTTGCTTTCTTGCACGATGGCGAAACCGAATGCGCTGGCAGCCGCGGGACCGTTGCCTGTGACGATGTTGCCGTCGATTGCCACTGGTGTGTAGCCCACGATGGCTCCTGTCATGCCACGCTCCATGCCTGGGTAGCAAACTGCATGTTTGCCTTCAAGCAGTCCGAGGGGACCGAAAATCACTGATGGCGAAGCGCAGATGGCTGCAATTTTTCCGCCTTTAGAATTTTGCGCGATAAGTGCGTTGGTGAGAGGTTTGCACGCGGCAAGGTTGCTTGCGCCAGGCATTCCGCCGGGGCAAATCAGCCACTCAGCATTGTTCAGATTCACTTCACTAATCAGCGCGTCGGCTTTCACGGTCACGCCATGGGCACCTTCTGCCTCAAGTGTGTCGTTGATACTCACTGTCACCACTTCCATGCCTGCTCTGCGCATGATGTCGATTGTGGTTAAGGCTTCCACTTCTTCGAAGCCATTGGCTAAAAATACAAATGATGTGTTCATGTGGTTATGTTTTTAATTATTTTGCAATAAAATTAGTGTATTTTTTTGTTTTTACCAAACTAAATAAGCAAAATGCATCTTATAAAAGCCGAAAGACCGCAAGAAGTAATCTAAAAATCCTCATACGGCCTAATGACCGATTTGGGTTTAAACTTTTATTCTGCTGATTAGTCAAAATCCCAAATTGCGAATTTGGTTAAGAGAAATTAATCGTGTAAGTTTGTAAAAAAATATTTTAGCGATGTCAAAGTTTATAGAAAAGACTCTCGAAGACGGAGAAACAATCATCTTCAAAGGACGACTTCATTGGACATTTAACTGGCAATACACCTTTGGTGGAGCGGTTTTGGCTGTCCTCGGTTTGGTAATGCTGATTATGGGGCTAACGGGCGACAAAACGCTGTTTACCGTGTGTGGCACTATCGGTTTCGTGGTGGGCGTATGTTTTGTGCTGTGGGGCTATTTTATCCGCAGCAAGACATCTTTTGCAGTCACTAACCACCGCTTCATTCAGAAAGACGGCATTTTGAGCATCAAGATGACGGAAATTCCACTTTTCAAGATTGAGACCGTGAACCTTTACCAAAGCCTTTGGCAACGCCTTTTCTCCACAGGTTCAATAGAACTGGTGGGCAGCGGTGGCACCAACCACAAGGTGGACTACATTCAGTCGCCATTCGAGGTGCGCAAAATTCTCACCACCAGAATGAAAGCCAACCACGACCAAGGGGAGTGATTTTTGGTTAGCGGTTAGGGGTTAGGGAGCACTCGGAGCACTCGGAGTAATCAGAGAACTTCTAACCTCTAACCTCTAACTTCTAATTTCTAATTTCTAACTTCTAATCTCTTTTTCTCATTTTGTAGGTGGCGAAGGCGAGCACGATGAGGAAGCCTGCCAAGGGGACGAAGAAGGGGAGCACCAGCGAGGTGTTGTCGGCAATGATACCCATCAGCAGGAATGCACAGCCGCCCACAGGTGTCATCATCATATAGGATGATGCGCGCTTTTTCTGCTGAGCGTCGAGCCCCGTAAGTGAGAGGGAGAAGATGGTGGGGAACATGATGGCTTCGCAAGCGAAGTTGAGCACAAGCGCATAAAGCGAGATTTCGCCACCGAAAAGCACACCGCACATACATGCCACACTACCCACAGCGCAGCAGAACAGCACCTTTGTGGGGTGCACGAACTTCATTACCCATGCGCCCAAAAATCTGCCACCCATAAATATGAACAGCGCAAGCGAGAGCAGGCGAGAGGCTTCCACATTGGTGGCTACGCCTTCGCTGGTGAGGAATATCACGAAATAACTGTTGATGCTGATTTCTGCCACCTCGTAGGCGAGCAGCGCCAGAAATCCGAAAAGCACGGCCTTGCCTAATTTTCCACTCGATGGTGCGTGCGAGGTGCTTTCCTCTTGGGTGATTTCAGGGAGTTTTACACGAGCGAAAATGATTGCCACGACTATCACCACAATGCCCATCAGCATGTAGGGCGTAGAAATGTCGCCGCCCGAAAACAGGTATTCGCCCAGCACAAAAGGAGCGAGCGCACAGCCCATGCCGTTGAACGACTGCGAGAGGTTGAGGCGTGAGGTGGCTGTGTCTTGCGGACCGAGTTCGGTTGCGTATGGGTTGGCTGAGGTTTCGAGGAAGGTGAGACCGATGCCGATGATAAAGAGGCACGCCAAAAATGCTGGCAGTGTGCCAATGGCAGCCCCAGGGATAAACAGCAATGCGCCAGTGGCATAGAGCAGCAAACCGCACACCACGCCATAGCGGTAGCCGTAGCGCGAAATGAACAGTCCGGCAGGAATGGCGGTGAGGAAGTAGGCAAGATAGGTGGTCACCTGAATCATTGCCGATTGGGTGATGCTGATGCTCATTGCCTCACGGAAGTGCTGGTTGAGCACATCGAGAATGGCTCTCGCAAATCCCCAGAGGAAAAACAGCGAGGTGATGAGAATGTAGGGCAGAAGATATTGTTTTGATGTAAGTTTCATAGATTGCGAAAATTAATGCGGTGATGTGTTATGAATTGCGATGGAGAAGATCCATTGCACGAAGGTAACTCGACGAGAATGGTCCGGAGTGCTCAAGTTTGATGGTGCTCACAGCGGCGGCAAATCTGCCAGCCTCTTCCACATTCGCCCCTTGCGCGCGGCGGTAGATGTAGCCCATTACATAGGTGTCGCCACAGCCTGTGGCATCAACCAGCAGCAGAGGTTGGTAGGCAGGGATGTCGTAGAACACGCCATCGGCAAGAATAATGCTGCCGAAACTGCCCAGCGAGAGCAGCACCTCCTTCACGCCCCAGTCGGCAATTTTCTGCGCCGCCTTGTGCAAGTCGCTTTCGCCTGTCAGCACTTCAGCCTCATATTCGTTCACCTTCAGCACATCAATGTATTTGCATGCCTCGATTTTCTCTTCCCAATCCACAGGATAGACATCAACGCCCCTCACATCACGCAAAAAGCCTTGTGCGTCAACCACAAGCGTGCCTTTGGTGTGGAGGTATTTGATCACGTCGAGCGAAATGTCGTCGGGGAGCAGCGTGCCAAGCACAATGTAGCGTGCTTCCACATCGCTCAACTTCTCCACGGTGAACGGATCGGCTTTCGCCCTCACGCACTGTTTGCGCTCGTTTTGGTTCTTTCCGTAGATGTTTTCGAAATACACGGTGTGGCGGCTCGGAATCACATCCACATCAATGCCCACGCCACGCATGGCGCTCACGGCACTCATTTCGCTCTCTGCAAGCGAGGTGACGAGTTTGTAGGTGAGGTGAGTGTCGCAACCGCTTGCCGCTTCGGATTGGAAAAGCGAGTTGATACCGTATGAGAAATAATAAGAGGTGCCACCAGGCATATATACTTCCTGAGTGGGTGTCACGATTTTATCGAGGGTGATGTGCCCTATGCAGCAAATGTCAAGCATATTTAAGTTGATAGTAATTTGTGGCATTTGCAAGGCGCATGAAGCCAAACGCTAAGTGAGAAAATATCAAAAATGGCTTCAAAAATGGGTGGCAAATGCCGTTTGAATTGACAAAGTTATAAATCAAATTCCAAATTGCCACACATTTTCGCCATAATTGTGCCATTTGGGTGCCCTTTTCGTGCTTAAATACTTTGTGAATCGGGTGAAAGGCACTAATTTTGCATTGATTTTTTATAGATTGACGGTTTTGCGTACCCACTTTTTCAAACATATCACCACTTTGTGTGCAATCGCTGCGGCGATGGTTGCACTCTTGCCCTCGTGCAGTTCCACCAAGCATGTGCCCGACGGCAAATATCTGCTCGACGATGTGAGTTTGCGAATCCTCGACGAGCAGAACGAAACCAGCGAGGTGAGCACCTACGACTTGGCGAACTATCTGCGCCAGACCGAAAACCATAAGGTGCTCGGTGGATTGAAATTGCAGTTGGCGTTCTACAACCTTTCGGGCAAGGACTCCACCAAGTGGTTCAACAGGTGGGTGCAGCGCGTGGGTACGCCCCCAGTAATCTACGATTCCACCCTCACCGATGCCAGTGTGAGCCAACTGTCGATGGCACTCACCAACAAAGGCTACATGAACAATCACGTTACGAGCGATGTGAGGACCAATGCCAAAAAGAAAAAGGTGAGCGTGACCTATAACATTCGCCTCAATGAGCCATATTATGTGCGCAACATCACCTACGATGTGCCCAACGACACGATTCGCAAAATCATTCTTGCCGACACCACGCTTTATCCTATCCGCCAAAACTCGGTGTTCGACCACAATAATCTTGAAAAAGAGCGTGAGTTTATCACTGAAAACTTGCGCAACAATGGCTATTTCGCCTTCAATAAGGAATATATCACATTCTTTGCCGATACGGCAGCCGGATCTCGCGCTGTGGATTTGACGCTCAACACCCGTCCGCCTCGCACGCTGGCGCATATTCCAGAATACAAAAGCCACCGCCCATTCTATGTGCGCTCTGTGACATTCGTCACCAACTACAATCCCGTGACCATGCAAGACGGCAAATATTCGGGCAAGCAGATGGAATACAACGGCATCAACTTCATATACGACGAAAACGACATTTATTTGCGCCGCAGTCCGCTGTATGAGTGCTGCTATATCACTCCAGGCGAAATGTATGATGCGAGCAATGTGACCAAAACCTACAAGGCACTCGGCCGCTTCAGCATCTTGAAGTTTGTGAACATCATCACCAATCCTGTGGGCGAAATCGACGGCAGAATGTATGTGGATACCTATATTCTGCTCCAGCGCGACAAGTCGCAGAGTGTGTCGTTTGCAGTGGAGGGCACTAACAGCGAGGGCGACCTCGGTTTTGGTGTGGGTGTCAACTATCAGCACCGCAACATTTTCAAAGGCTCGGAAGTGCTGAGCGCAAAGTTCAACACTCACTACGAGAGCATTTTGGGCGATGTGGGCGGCTTAATCAACGACAATTATTCGGAATACTCTGGCGAGTTGGGTATAGTTTACCCAAAATTCAAGGCACCGTTCTTGAAGCACAGTTTCAAGCAGCGCATTAAAGCCACCACCGAACTGACCACCTCGTTCAGCTATCAGGCGCGCCCCGAATACACGCGCATCATTGCTGGCGCAGGATGGAAATATGTGTGGAGCGAGCGCCAAAACCAAACGCACCACACGTTCAACCTGGTGGACCTCAACTATGTGTCGTTGCCTAAGAGCAAGTCGCACTTCCTCGACAGCATCAGCAATCCGCTGCTGCGTTATTCCTACGAAGACCACTTCATCATGCGACTGGGCTACAGTTTCTACCACACCAACAAGCGTGAAATATCGCCACTGAGCAAAGCCCTTCAGCAGAATTTCTACACCATTCGCGCCTCGGCAGAAACCGCCGGCAACGTGCTCTACGGCATTTCTAAGTTGATAGGGCAGAGCAAGGGTGTGGAAGACAGTTACAAGGTGTTTGGCATCAGATACTCCCAATATGTGAAAATGCAAGCCGACTACGCCTTCACGCACAACTTCTCCGACCGCACCTCGCTTGCCATGCATGTGGGCGCAGGTGTAGCCATTCCGTATGGCAACTCCTCGGTGGTGCCTTTTGAAAAGCGTTTCTACGCCGGTGGTGCCAACAGCGTGAGAGGCTGGGGAGTGCGCACCCTCGGACCGGGTAGTTTTGCCACTCGCAACTCGCAAAACAGTTTCATCTATCAGTGTGGCGACATTCGCTTCGATGCCAGCATCGAGTTCCGATCCAAACTGTTTTGGGTGATTGAGGGTGCGGCGTTTGTCGATGCCGGCAACATCTGGACCATTCGCGACTATGCCGACCAGCCCGGCGGTGTGTTTAAGTTTGGTAAGTTCTACGAACAGTTGGCACTTGCCTACGGCGTGGGTTTGCGTATGAACTTCACCTACTTCCTCGTGCGCCTCGACATGGGCATGAAGGCACACGACCCCGCATCAGGTCAGGAGCACTGGCCTATGTTTAGCCCGAATTTCAAGCGTGATAGCGAATTCCACTTCTCGGTGGGCTATCCGTTCTAATGATATTTTGATAATTATGAAAAAATTAGTGATTTTTGACCTCGACGGCACTTTGCTCAACACTATTGAGGACCTTGGGCAAGCCGCCAACCATGCGCTTCAGCAAAACGATTACCCCACCCACAGCATTGCATCTTATCCATTTTTCGTGGGTAATGGCGTGCGTAAACTGATGGAGAGGGTGCTCCCCGAAAACAGCAGAGATGCTCAGACCGTTGATGCGCTTTTGAAAGACTTTAAGGCTTATTACGACGAACACCTCCACGACTATTCAAAGCCATATCAAGGCATTGTGGAGATGCTTGAGGAATTGAGCGACAAGGGTGTGAAATTGGCAGTGGCAAGCAACAAATATTACGAGGCTGTGCAGCGACTGATAGCCTACGCGTTCCCTGGCATCGACTTCGTGGCTGTGGAAGGGCAGAAAGAGGGCGTGAACGTGAAACCCGACCCATCTATCGTGTTCAACATTCTGGCGCAAGCACATGTGGAGAAAGCCGACACCCTGTATGTGGGCGATTCGGGCGTGGATATGGAAACAGCGCGCCGTGCGTGTGTCGATTCAGTGGGCGTGTCGTGGGGATTCCGTCCAGTGAAGGAGTTGACCGAATACCGTGCCGACGCCATCATCAACAGCCCTGCCGAAATTCTCCCCATCGTAGAATCCGGCATCCCATTGAAGTAATAGAGAATGTATTGAAAATGCTATAGCATTTTCAACATAAAAAATAGGCTCTCTGGCACATAAGCGCAGAGAGCCTAAATTATTTATGGATTGATATTTTCCCTTAGTGTAAGAGGGGATTACATGTTCATACCACCGTCAACTTGGATCACTTGACCAGTCACGTAGCTTGACATGTCGCTTGCGAGGAAGGTTGCCACGTTTGCAATGTCTTCCACTTGACCGCCACGGCGTGCAGGAATCTTGGTCATCCAGTCTTTGCGAACTTCTTCAGGAAGCGCTGCGGTCATAGCGGTTTCGATGAAGCCAGGAGCAATAGCGTTGGCGCGAATACCGCGAGGGCCCATTTCTTGAGCGATTGACTTAGCGAGAGCAATCAAACCAGCCTTAGAAGCGGCATAGTTGGCTTGACCAGCGTTGCCGTGAACACCCACCACCGACGACATGTTGATGATAGAGCCACCGCGTTGGCGCATCATGATGGGCACACAAGCGTGAATAAAGTTGAATGCAGATTTGAGGTTCACGTTGATAACTGCGTCCCATTGAGCTTCAGTCATGCGGAGCATCAAGCCGTCTTTGGTGATACCTGCATTGTTGACGAGAATATCGATTTTGCCGAAGTCTGCCTTGATAGCGTTTACCACTTCTTCAGTTTGAGCGAAGTCGGCAGCGTTGCTTGCATAACCTTTGCACTTTACGCCGAGGGCAGCGATTTCTGCTTCTGTAGCCTTGCCGTTTTCGTCGATTACAAGGTCGGTGAATGCGATGTCGGCGCCTTCTTTAGCGAATTTCAATGCGATAGCCTTGCCAATGCCACGAGCGGCACCAGTAATCAGGGCAACTTTTCCTTCAAGTAATTTCATTGTTTTCTTCTTTTTTAGTTATTGTAGTTCTTTATAATGTTTTGTCAGTCGAAAAAATTATAGTTCGTCTTTCTCGCTGTTGTGGCACTGAATGCCGTTGAGCAGGAAGTCTTTGAGATATTCACGGAGTTTGAGCTTATTGATGCCCAAATCGGCGAAACTGTCGCGAATGTAGTGTAAATCCAGCCCTTGCATAGCCATGAGCAGAATTTCGGCGGTCTTGTCCACATGCTTGATGCGGAATGCACCTTGCTGCACGCCTTCGTTGAGAATCTCCTTCAGCAGCACTATCTCCTTGTGCTTGTTCACTCGGCGAATACGATCCACTCGGCGCACGTCGAGGAAAAAACTTGCCTTTAGCGAGCCGTTGCGTCCCACCACCTCTTTCACCGCCTCAAAGCGCGAGAAAATGAAGTTCATCAGTTTTTCCTCGGGCGAGATTGGCATCGACGGAATGTCGGCGATGCGCTCGATAATGCTTTGCGCCTCGCGGTTGACCACAGCGTTGAAAATTTCTGTTTTGCTTTTGAAATAGGTGTAGATGGTGCGTCGGCCTTTATCGCTTGCCGATGCTATGTCGTTCATCGTGGTGTTCTCCACGCCCTTGTGAGCGAAGAGCTGACGAGCCACATCTATCAATTTGTCTTTAGTTCTTGATGCCATCTGTTACCTTGTTTTGGGGCTTTATCTTCTGCTATTGGGTTGCAAATATAGTTATTTTCCGTGTATTTTACAAAAAAGCGTTCCGAAAGACACTCAACATCTTTCGGAACGGTATGGGTGCTGTATGTGTTTTTTACAGAAGTGTCATTACAAGTAATTGGGCGGTGACCACACGCAAGAACATGGTGAGTGGGTAAACCGTAGAGTAAGCCACCGCTGGAGCATCGTTGCCAGCCGTCTTGTTGGCGTAGGCGAGTGCTGGTGGGTCGGTGGTGCTACCCGAAATCAAGCCCATGAGGGTGCAGTAGTTCACCTTGAATTTGCCATGAGCCACAAAGCCCACGATGATGAGCGGAATGAAGGTGATGAGGAAGCCGTAGAGCACCCATTTTGCACCGGTGCCGTTAAACACGGTGGTGGCGAAGTTGGTGCCGGCTGCCAGTCCCACCGAAGCGAGGAAGAGGCAGATGCCCAATTCGCGGAGCATGAGGTTGGCACTTGATGAGGTGTAGGTCACCAGTTTTATCTTATGGCCGTAGCGACCGATAAAAATTGCAGCCACGAGCGGACCACCAGCCAAACCGAGCTTCATAGGCACCGACATGCCTGGCAATGCCAATGGAATAGAACCAAGCACAATACCCATAAAGATACCGATAAAGATGGTGAACATATTTGGGTGGTCGAGGCGCTTCATTGAGTTGCCGAGGTGTGAGGCAAGGCGGTTGATGTATTCAAGTTGGCCCACCACGGTGATGCGGTCGCCCACTTGCAGTGAGAGGTTAGGGTTGGCGAGAAGGTCGAGACCAGCACGGTTCACGCGGGTGGCGTTGAGACCGTAGCCCTTAGGCAAACGAAGCGAACCGAGTTTGCGGCCTGAATATTCGCTGTTGGTGATCACGATGCGGCGGCTCACCACAGGAGTCTGCTCCTCTTTCCAGTCGAAGTCCACCTTCGGGCCAATCATGGCATCAAATATTTCCTCGTCTTGCTCAGAAATCACCACACGCATGAGGTCGCCTTCCGATATGATAGTGTCGGCCACAGGAATCACGATTTCGCCGTCGGTTTTCTTCATGCGTGAAATCACGAAGTTGCGGTCCATGATTTCGTGCAAGCGTTGGATAGTGCGGTCGAAAACGAGTTTGTTGGTCACCTTGTATGTCACCACATGAGGCTTGAGCAAGCTGTTGGCGTTGTCGTCCTCAATCTCTTTTGCTGCGTTCTTGATATTGATTTTGAAAATCACCTTCACCAAAATCATAGAGAGAATGATGCCCACTACACCGAGGGGATAAGCTGCCGCATAGCCCATCGACATGGATTCGTTGAGTGCGTTGGCTGCTTCGCCCTGAGTTTCGATAAGAGCCTGCTGAGCGGCACCCAGTCCGGGGGTGTTGGTCACGGCACCGGAGAGAATACCCACGATTTCGTTGGGCTCAACGCCACCGATACCGAAGTAAATGGCCAATGCCACCACAATGTTGAGCGCAATGATACACACTGCCAGCCCATTGAGTAGCATACCGCCTTCCTTAAATGACGAGAAGAACGATGGACCCACCTGCAAACCGATGGAGAACACGAAGAGAATCAAACCAAACTCTTGAATAAACTTCAAGGTGTTGTGGTTGATGAACGCTTCATCGGGCGAGATGATGTGGCCGAAGTGGCCTGCGATGATGCCCACAAAAAGCACGAAGGTAGCCCCAAGTGAGATGCCGAAAATCTTCACTTTACCTAAAATCACGCCAACGGCGATAACGATAGAGTAGATGAAAAGAGCATGAGCGATGGTACTACCAGCAATTAAGTCGTATAACCAGTTCATAAACGATTAAAAATGTTGATTTTTCTTTTCAGACTGCAAAGGTACGACATTTTTATGGTTTACTGAAATTTATCCGTAATGAAGCACCGCCCCCAGCCCTATTCGGCTCAATAGAATATCACAGGGGTGGAAACCAAAGCAAAAGGAATTGATATACATGTTGGAAAATAAAATTCCGTTAGGAATTTGATGTGTGTAGGCAGGTATGCAGAAAAGATGTAATGGAGCGAAGCGGAATGGAATCTTTTCGAAATGCCTGCAATAGAATTGTCAGTATGATGCATTCCAGCGGAATGCGACAACATCAAATTGCCCATTGAATACGAAATCGCATCCCGCTGGGATGCGTATTTGTTATGCGATATTTGCAGGCATTTCACTTCGGTTATGCTCCATTTCGCTTCGCTCATTTCGCACAACCTTCGCTGCATACCTGCCTACACACATCAAATCCCTATGGGATTTTTTACAATCACTATAATATAATGATTACATGGACAATTTGTATATCATTGCCAAAACACAATTGCAATATAACGTAGGGACATGCCTTTGGCATGTTTCGATGCAAACAGCCATTTCCCCCGACACATTACCAGCAAAGAAACTATCGTCTTAACTTCTTAACTTCTTTAACTTCTTAACTCCTGACTGCGTTATATCAGCCCGCGGCGCATCAGGGCTGCTGCCACCCAGCAAATGAGGAAGGTGAGCACTGCGAAAATGAGGGCGGTGAGTAAGATGGTGCGACTGTTGGAGGTTTCAATCTCCTTGAGGTCGTCGGCATCGCCGTCGGCAGTCGATGGCGCTTTGGTCTCGTCTTTGCCGTGGCGAGAGAATATTGCCGTGATGAGCCCGGCCATAGCACCAGCCACCACTGCAATGATTATCCATAAAAACAAATGGCTGTCGCCCGAAGTGAAAAGGTGCTTCATAATTTATAGTGAGTTTTAAAGTTCTTCGTCTTGTATCTCGGTTTGGCACATTTCGTCGTATTCCTCCCAGTTGGGGTCTTCCTCGGCGTGGAACGAGAGTGGCAGTTCGGGGAACGTGGAGAGCACCTCGTTGATTTTGCGCTGGAAGATGTGCAGACTGCGTGCGTAGAACACCCAGTTGCGCAGCCCGTCGCCAGTGTATATGCCGGTTACCACAGCGGTGGGGTCTTTCATAAAGCATTCCTCAATGGCGTCTTGCACCTTCTCCATCAGAGTGGAAGTTTCGAGGTCGGGCATACCCTTTGCGTCGGGTTCGTAGGTCCAAGTCATCTCTAAGCGGTAGATGTACTTTTGCGTGTCGCGCACGTTTTGCATGTTGCGACGGCCTGTCACCAGAATGAGGTTGCCATTTTCTGCTTCCGCTGGAGCGGTCCACCAGTCGGTGGAGATATGAAGTTTTGCCATAATGTTTGTCGTTCAGTTTTGATTAATTGGTATAAAATTAAAAAACTTTGCCGATATTACCAATTTTATGAAATACTATTTTTTTACTTGGGCGAAAAATGCTAACTTTGATGACGAAGATAAACACACAATTTAAATCAACAATCATGACAGGATTAATCATTATTTTAGTGTTGGCGCTGGCTGCCGTGGGCGTGCTGGTGGTGATGCTCTTGCGTGCGCGCGAGAATGGTGCGAGAATGCAGGAGCAAGTGCGAATTTTGGGCGAGGAGCAGCGCAGGCTGAAAGCCGACTCGCGCCTGGTGTTTAAGGATGTGGCTCAGCAGTTGCTCTCGGAGCAGAGTCGTGCCATGCGTGAACAGAACGATGTGCGTATGGGCGAGATTGTGAAACCGCTGCGTGAGAACCTGGAAAGCCTGAAGCGCACCATCGACGGCTACAAGACCGAGCAGGTGAGCTACGCCGCCGCACTGAAACAGCAAATCAAAGACCTCTCCGACATGAACCGCAACATCGGGCAGGAGGCGAAGGAACTCACCCTCGCTTTGCGTGGCGACAGCAAGGTGCAAGGCGACTGGGGCGAAATGGTGCTGAAGCAGATTCTCGACATGTCGGGGCTGCAAGAGGGGGTGAACTACGAAACGCAGATGACGCGCGAGGCCGACGGCAGCGTGCTGAAAGGCGAAGACGGCGGGCGTTTGCGCCCCGATGTGGTGTTTTTTATGCCCGATAATAAGCGACTGGTGATAGATTCGAAAACTTCGCTCACCGCCTATGTGGAATATGTGAACGCCGCCGACGAGGCATCGCGTGCCGAAGCGCTCCGCCGCCATTTGGCGAGCGTGCGAAAGCATGTGGATGAGTTGGCAAACAAAAAATATCAAACCATCAAGGATTCTGCCGATTTTGTGATGATGTTTGTGCCCAACGAACCAGCCTATATGCTTGCCATGAGTGGCGATGCGTCGCTGTGGGAATATGCCTACAAGCGCCAAGTGGTGATGGTGAGCCCCACGCATTTGATTTCGGTGGTGAAACTCATCAGCCAACTGTGGGCGCGCGACCGTCAGTCGAAAAACGCCATCGCCATCGCCGATGAGGCAGGCAAGATGTACGATAAACTTGTGGGCTTCCTCGCCGACATGGAGCAGGTGGGCAAAGCCATCGACGGCGCGCAAAAAGCCCACGCCGAAGCATTGAAGAAACTGTCGGAAGGCAAAGGTAACCTCATAGGCAGAGCAAACAAAATCAAAGACCTCGGCGCAAAAGCCACCAAACACCTCCCCGATCCCGACTAATTCCCCCCAATCACCCATGTAGGGCAACAAAACACCGATTTAATCCTATTTTACCCGATTTACACCTAACAATATATATAATTGGTGTGAATGGATTTTAATGGATTAAATCGGTGTTTTTTTTATCGGACTTATCAGACCTATCAGACCTATCAGACTTATCGGACGCCAAAACTTGTTGACTTGTTGACTCGTTGACCTGTTGACTTGTAGACCTGTTGGCTTGCGATGTGGTTATTCCGACATGAAGGAGTCTTTGAAGCCGAGGAAGTAGAGCACGCCGTCGATGCCGATGGTGGAGATGCTCTGCTGGGCTGTTTCCTTCACCTTTGGCTTGGCGCGGAATGCGATGCCCAAACCAGCCGTTTTGAGCATTGGCAGGTCGTTGGCACCATCACCCACAGCGATAGTTTGCGCGATATTCACGTTCTCAACCTGCGCAAGTAGGCTCAACAGTTCAGCCTTGCGGCGACCGTCGACGATTTCGCCCAAATAGCGGCCGGTGAGTTTGCCGTTGTCGTCGATTTCAAGTTCGTTGGCATACACATAGTCGATGCCGTATTTGTTTTTCAGCACATTGCCGAAATAGGTGAATCCGCCCGAAAGAATGGCGATTTTGTAGCCAGTGCGCTTCAGCACACGCATCAGGCGGTCAACGCCCTCCGTGATGGGCAACTGGTCGGCAATTTCCTGCATCACACTCACGTCAAGCCCCTTCAGCAGCGCCACACGCTGGGTGAAACTCTCCTTAAAGTCGATTTCGCCACGCATTGCGCTTGCGGTGATGGCTTTCACCTTGTCGCCCACACCGGCACGGATTGCCAGTTCGTCGATGCACTCGGTTTGGATAAGCGTAGAGTCCATATCGAAGCAGATGAGGCGGCGGCAGCGGCGGTACATGTTGTCCTCCTGGAGCGACACGTCGAAGCCCAAATCATTGCTGATGCGCATGAATTCGGTCTGCATCGCCTCCTTGTCGATAGGATTGCCACGCACCGAAAATTCGATACAGGAGCGTTGTGGAGTTTTGCCGTCGTTGGTGATGGGAATACGCCCCGTGAGACGCTTGATGTCGTCGATGTTCAGCCCCTGCTGAGCCACAATGCCACTGATGGCGGAAATTTGCTCCGCAGTGATTTCCCTGCCGAGAATGGTGATGATATAGCGGTTTTTGCCTTGCAAGCCCACCCATTCCTGGTAATCGTCGATGGCGATAGGGGTGTAGTTGATGCTCACGCCCATTTCTGTGGCTTTGAAAAACAGTTCCTTCATGATTTCGCCGCTGAGGTTGCTGGTGGTCTTGAAAAGAATGCCCAGCGAAAGGCGGTGGTGAATGTCGCTTTGACCGATATCAAGAATTGTGGAGCCGAATTTTCCAAGAATGCCGGTGAGGGCGGAAGTCACACCCGGCTTGTCGTGGCCGGAAATGCTGATCAGAATTATTTCGTCTTTATCGTTACTCATAAATTGCGATACTGATTTGATTATCCTACAAATTTACGCATAATTTCGCACAACCAAATCATAAAATTTGAATGTTTTGTTTTCGGTGAAAAATCGGGAAGGCGAAATGTTAAATTTCCATGGTGGGCTCCCAGAGTTTCCGCAGCCGAAATCTTTGCTCTGGCATATTGGTGGTAGGATTTTAACATTTTAAGTTAAAATCAAAATCAATTAAAGTTTTGGTTTATGCAACCGATTACATAAAGTGGTTATATACAGGTGTTTAGAAAAATGTTTTCTTGAAAAGATTTGGTCATATAAATCTTTTTTTGTAATTTTGCATCGGTAAAACGGATATGCGGCATCATTAGTTAGCAATCTTTAGCCGCATTTTACCCACTGGCCACAGCGGTGGCGGTGATGCCGAAACTCGGCGAAGGCCGTTCCGAAGCGCGACGTTTTAGAACCGACCTTTTTGTGGAATGAAAATATTGATTTATGAAGAAAACACTTATTCGATTTGTGGGTGTTGTGCTGTTATTCATCTTGGCTTCTGCCGGTAGTGGAAACTATTATGGTGTGGAAGTGGGCGAGCAGGCTCCAAACTTCGAGGTGAGCAACGAAACACATTCGTTACAGCTCCAATCGTTAAGAGGCAAGTATGTGGTAGTGACCTTCTGGTCGTCGGCTGATGCCGATTCGCGAATTGCAAACATGATGCACGACCGCGCTGCCAGCAGTAATGAAAACCTTGAGCATGTGGCTCTGAATTTCGACGAAAGTCAGCCATTATGGAATGAGATTTGCAAGCTCGACGGTTTGAACACAAACTCACAATTCTACGCACGCAACGAGGCTGGTGCCAAGTTGATGAAAGCGTGGAAACAAAACGAAGGATTTACTTCATTGCTTATCGACCCCTACGGAGTGGTGGTGGCACTGAACCCTTCAGAAAAGATGTTGAATCAACTCTAATCTAAAAAGCTGTCCAGGTTCCAATTCAAAAAGGAGCTTGGGCTTTTTGTTTTTATAGCCCCCCTTAAGGTATCGATTTTTTCGGTTCAGAGGATAAATACTGGGGGCACCGAAACAAAAAACATAAAAAACAGCCTTTTGGCGATGCCAGTGCTTCGCACCTGTCGTTAGTGCTGTGGCATG
>OIXU01000017.1_pt1 | contig 46137 bp, 36 predicted proteins | sample 1587921 | NCBI WGS metagenome assembly OIXU01 (sample SAMN03283238) | human gut metagenome | biome: human-associated habitat; material: feces | host: Homo sapiens | place: Peru | collected 2012
TGCAAATTTAAGGAATTTCGCTATAAAATAGGCATTTTTCGGCAATAATTTCGGAGTTTTTAAATGAAAGAGCCGTGACTTGTGGCCTCTAATTTCTTCCTGAAAAGTTTCGGGATTCCAAATTATTGTGTAAATTTGCACCTTGATTTATAATGCAATGTAGTGCCGTTGTATGGCACGAATAAACTAACAAAACTGAAATATGATCAACATTAAATTTCCAGACGGAAGTGTGAAGCAATTTGAGAGTGGTGTAACTCCGCTCGACATTGCGAAAAGCATTAGCGAGGGTCTCGCACGTATGATTCTCGCTGCATCATTTAACGGAGAAGAGTGGGACATCTCTCGCCCGATTTGTAGCGATGGCGAGATTCAGCTCTTTAAGTGGGACGACAAGGAAGGCAAGCACGCCTTCTGGCACACATCAGCTCACTTGCTGGCAGAAGCTCTTCAAGAACTCTACGACGGTATTCAATTCGGTATCGGTCCAGCCATCGAAAACGGCTTCTACTACGATATCGACCCAGGTGAAAACGTCATCACAAGCGCCGATTTCCCAAAAATCGAAAAGAAGATGCAGGAAATCGTGGCACGCAAAGAGGCTGTGGTTCGCGCCGACATCTCCAAGGCAGATGCTTTGAAGAGCTTTGGCGACAAGGGCCAGACCCTCAAGTGTGAGCTGATCAGCGAGCTTGAAGATGGCCACATCACTACATACACCCAAGGCAATTTCACCGACCTCTGTAAAGGTCCACACATTCCAAGCACTGAGCCTATCAAGGCTGTGAAGGTGCTCTCTATCGCTGGTGCTTACTGGCGTGGCGACGAAAAGCGTCCACAGTTGGTGCGTGTTTACGGTATCAGCTTCCCAAAGAAGAAGATGCTCGATGAATACCTCACCATGCTCGAAGAGGCAAAGAAGCGCGACCACCGCAAGCTCGGCAAGGAAATGGAACTTTTCACATTCTCGCAGAATGTGGGTCAAGGTTTGCCATTGTGGTTGCCAAAGGGCGCAATGCTCCGCAACCGCTTGCAGGATATGCTTTCAAAGATTCAGCGCAAATATGGTTATTTGCCAGTAATCACCCCACATATCGGTAACAAAACCCTCTATGTGACCTCTGGCCACTACGCAAAGTATGGCAAGGACTCGTTCCAGCCAATCCACACCCCAGAAGAAGGTGAAGAATACTTGCTCAAGCCAATGAACTGCCCTCACCACTGTGAGATTTTCCGTTCATCACCACGCAGCTACAAGGATCTTCCTTTGCGCTACGCTGAATTCGGTACCGTTTACCGTTATGAGCAAAGTGGTGAGCTTCACGGTCTTACCCGTGTGCGCAGCTTCACACAAGACGATGCCCACCTGTTCTGCACACCAGAGCAGCTCAAGCAGGAGTTCCTCGCTGTGATGGACATCATCAACTTCGTGTTCAAGACATTCGGCTTTGAATATGAGGCTCAGATTTCGCTCCGCGACCCTAACCACAAGGAAAAATATGTGGGTACTGACGAAGTTTGGGAAAAGGCACAACAGGCAATTATCGAGGCTTGCGAAGAAAAAGGCTTGCAGGCAGCCCAGGTTGAAGGCGAAGCCGCATTCTATGGTCCTAAGCTCGACTTTATGGTGAAAGATGCCCTCGGTCGCCGTTGGCAGCTCGGTACCATTCAAGTTGACTACAACTTGCCAGAACGCTTCGGCTTGGAATACACCGGTAGCGACAACCAGAAGCACCGTCCGGTGATGATTCACCGTGCGCCATTCGGTTCAATGGAGCGTTTTGTGGCAGTGCTCTTGGAACACACCGCCGGTCACCTCCCATTGTGGCTCGCATCAGACCAGTGCGTGGTGCTCCCAATTAGTGAGAAATATAACGAATATGCTCAGCACGTGGTAGATGTTCTTGACGAGCAAGGCGTGCGTGCGGCTATCGATGTACGAAACGAAAAAATTGGACGCAAAATCCGTGACAACGAACTTAAGCGCATCCCTTATTTGCTCATTGTAGGTGAAAAAGAAGCTGCAAATGAGGAAGTTTCTGTAAGAAAACAGGGCGAAGGTGATAAAGGTTCAGAAAAAATTCTTACCTTTGCAGCCGAAATCAATGCGAAAGTTGCTGAACAGACCGATTTTGCAGCCGTATTGAAGAAGAAATAATAACGATTAAAATTACTTGATGGAGAAAAAACCATTTTGGAGTGGGCCCCGCAAACCAGTGAACAGCGGACCTCGCCCACAAGCAGGACGAAACAAATTTCGCGGCAACCAGAAAAAGGATAAAGACGAACTCGCAATCAACGACCAAATCCGCGCTCGCGAGGTGCGTTTGGTGGGCGATAATGTGGAAGAAGGAATTTATCCTATCGCAAAGGCTCTTAAAATTGCCGACGATTTAGAGCTCGACCTTATTGAAATTGCCCCTATGGCGCAACCACCCGTATGCCGTGTAATGGACTATCAAAAGTACCAGTACCAGCAGCGTAAACGCTTGAAGGAGCAAAAGGCGAAATCCACCAAGGTAGTAGTGAAAGAAATCAGGTTTGGACCACAAACCGATGCGCACGACTACGATTTCAAGCTCAAACACGCCATCGGCTTCCTGAAAGAGGGTGCCAAGGTGAAGAGCTATGTGTTCTTCAAAGGACGCTCAATCCTTTTCAAGGAGCAAGGCGAGGTGCTTTTGCTGCGTTTTGCCAACGACCTCGAAGAATACGGCAAGCTCGACCAGATGCCAGTGCTTGAAGGTAAGCGCATGACCATCATGCTCTCGCCAAAGAAGGTGAAAGATGCTCCAAAAAAGGATAAGGTGAAAGCTGAAAAGCCAGCCGAGCCCAAATCTGAAGAGGAAGCTCCAAAAGAGTAATTTACTTTAGAGAAGAAAGAAGGAGAGCAGGCTTGGTAAGTGCCTGCCTCCGATTATTAATAACTTTTTTTTAAATAACAACAAAAAAATGCCAAAAGTTAAGACTAATTCCGGTTCCAAAAAAAGATTCACCTTTACCGGAACAGGAAAGATTAAAAGAAAACATGCTTACAAGAGTCACATCTTGACTAAGAAGACCAAGAAAGCAAAGAGAAACCTTACTCACGTTACTATCGTGGACAAGGCTAACCTCAACTCTATCCGCCTTCTCCTCGTTAAGAAGTAATTCGCTTTTTAGAGCTTAGTTTTTTATTTTAATCAAAAAGAGATTTTTTATCATTTTTATTAACCGAGTGTTTAGCACATTAAGAGCACAATAACGAATAATGTGCCGCTAACATTCAAAATCAATTTAAAAAAATGCCAAGATCAGTAAATCACGTTGCTTCAAGAGCTAAACGTAAAAAGATTCTTAAACTTACAAGAGGTTATTTCGGCGCTCGCAAAAACGTCTGGACCGTTGCCAAGAACACTTGGGAAAAAGGTTTGACCTATGCTTACCGCGATCGTAAGAACAAAAAGCGCAACTTCCGCGCTCTTTGGATCCAACGTATCAACGCAGCTGCACGTTTGGAAGACCTTTCATACTCTAAGCTCATGGGTATGCTTCACAAGGCAGGTATCGAGATCAACCGCAAGGTGCTCGCTGACCTCGCTATGAACAACCCTGAAGCATTCAAGGCTATCGTAGAGAAGGCTAAGAACGCTTAATAGTTGAGCTATTAGGGTGGCACTCTCAGAAAGGAAGTGCCTCTAAGGGTATCAAAATGGACAGATTCGCCCCACAAAAAGGGCGTCTCCGTCCATTTTTGTTTTCGCAAGCAAATCAAATTTCGGTTCAGTGGAAAATTTCTGGGGGCATAGATTATGCATCGTTGCCGAATCGTGAATGGAATCAAAAACAAAAACATAAAAAACAGCCTTGGGGCAACGTGGAATGCTTCGCATTTGGCGGTGCGACTGTGCGCTTTGCGTCATTGGAAACGAGTTTCCATGCCGCCAACCACACAATCCCTCCGCCACCCTCTTACGAGGGCCTTCCACTTTGCCCCAAGGATAAAAACCGCTCGCCGTTCCACGGCGAAAAACCCCTGATGATAACATGATTTCTTGAAAGGAAACTGTTTCAAATTTACATGCAAATTGAATCATACTAAAGGGAAGGTTCTTGTGGTGTGCTTCCGATGCGTTGATACATTGCTGTTTGCATCGAAACATGCCAAAGGCATGTCCCTACGTTATGATGCGATTTTCCTCTGTGGCATCATGTTTGTAGTTATTTTTTGGTGGGGGAGTGTGATTTTTTTGTGGGAAAAATTTGGAAATAGGCAGTGGAATCATTAATTTTGTAATACAAAAGTTCATTGAAAATTCTGCCACGTCAAAGCTGATTGGGATACTCTTCAAACTTAATGAAATCCCGAGCAAGCGCCCTTTTTCCAATGGCGGGCCTCGACCGAAAGGTGTATCTTCGGATACCGGAGGATTACAAAGGTGTGGGTGCCCTCAAATCCTGTATTTATCGGAGTTTCATCACATCCCTTTGATGTGGCTTTATATAGAAGCGATGGCTCGCGTATGGCATACAAGCCACGAGCTATCGCTTTTTTTATCGTATCTAATTATATAGAAAACAATGCAAAGCCCTATTCAACTGACCATTGAGTCGCAACTGAGAGAATATCTGCTTCGTGACGGAAGTATCGACCCAAAGCAAATGCCCGACCTTACCGATATTGAGGCGTGCTGGAAGTCGGTTGCCGAAGCCTATCTCCCCGACGGTGTGCCCGAATACCAAAACTATCCGCTGGCATCGCTGGGCTGGATGATGTATGTGGGCATGGCTGTGGCTAAGCTGTGGGACACCGACTGGGAGCGATACTCCAAGGAGGAAAACCTCTACACCATGCTTCGTGATAAGCGTGGCTACGACGCTATGGACGAGGCCATTGCCGAAGATGTGCTCCGTGTGGGTAAACCAGAGCTGGAAGCTATAGCAAAGCTGGTGATGCATTGCGCACAGACCGCCTACGACATTATTTCCCATGCGGGAATAGAACCGTCCACCCCAGAGGCTTATGTGGCTTATGTGGATGCGCTTCATGCGCTCTATCGCATAGGTGCCGCTACCGAGCTTTACCGCCTTGGTTACAGAATGCAGTTGCTGTAATTGAGCCAAGTGTGATGATGTTTCTTGTGCTGAATATGAAACATTTGGGCTCTAATCCCATATTTTTTTGTAATTTTGCATAATCGATTATAAAACACTGCATTTATGGCTGATACAAAACTTCAATACGACGAGGTGATTGCCACCTGTCGCGACCTGTATATAAAAAAAATGGCTGATTATGGTCCATCGTGGCGCATTTCACGCCCTCAAACCATCACCGACCAGATATTTATCAATGCCAAGCGCATCCGCACCATTCAAATCAACGGTGAGGCGAAAATCGACGACGACATTTATTCGGAATACATCGGCATAGTGAACTATGGCGTGATTGGCATGATTCAGCTCGAAAAGGGATTCTCCGACACCATCGACATGACGCGCGAGGAGGCGATAGCCCTTTACGACAAGTACATTGCCGAAACCAAGGCACTGATGGTGAACAAGAACACTGACTATGGCGAAGCGTGGCGCGATATGCGCCCCAGCAGCTATGCCGACTTCATTCTCACCAAGGTGGAGCGCACCAAGTCGATTGAGAATCAGAACGGAAAAACGCTTGTGAGCGAAGGCATAGCCGCCAACTATCAGGATATGATCAACTATGCAGTGTTTGCACTGATTCGTCATAACGAAGGCACGGAATAATAGATGACAATATTTAAATTACCACAGTGGGGCGAGAAAATTGCCAAAAAGAAGTGGAATCGCACTTTGGTGTGGCTGCTTCGTGTGGCTCTGGGCTGTACATTCATGTTCTCAGGGCTCACAAAAGCTATCGACCCATGGGGCGGATTCTACAAGTTTGCCGAATACTGTAATGTGTACGGCTTCGAGAGCTTAGGCTCGGCGTCGCTCGGACTGTCGTTTGCCTTGGCAGCCCTTGAGTTTATGCTGGGCGTGTTCGTGCTCACGGGGGCGTTTCGTAGAGGTGCGCCAGTGTTGCTCATAGGCATGATGGCGGTGATGCTGCCCATCACGCTCGATTTGGCGCTCACCGACCGTGTGCCGCATTGCGGCTGCTTTGGCGATGCGCTTGTAATAAGTAACTGGGCGTCGTTCTGGAAGAACGTGGCATTGACGGCAGGGCTCGTTTATCTCACATTTTTCAATCGCCGAGTGCATGGCATCTATGGTCCAGCCGTCAACTGGGTGGTGGGTGTGATTTCGTTCACATTCGTGGCCTCGGTGGCGTATAACGGCTATTTTAAGCAGCCGCTTGTGGATTTCTCGCCATACCATGTGGGAAGCCAGTTGGGCGTGTCGGCAAGTGCCGACGGCGATGCCGCCGACATGGTGTTTGTGTATAAGAAAGATGGCGAGGAAAAAGAGTTCAGCCTCGACAGCGTGCCCGACGAGGAAGATGGCTGGGAGTTTGTAGAGCGTCATTATAAGAAAGGTAAAGAGCCGAACGACTCATCAGCCACCCAACCATTGGCTATCTACGACAATGGGGTGGAGGTGACGGAAGATGTGCTTCCCGACACTGGTAAAGTGGTGATGTTTCTGTTCCCCGACTTGAGAGGAGTGAACATCAGCTACTCGTTCGACCTCAATGAGATATATGCCCACGCCACCGAGCAAGGCTATCAGGTGTTTTCGGTCACTTCGTCGAGCACCGACGATATAAAGTGGTGGAACGACATTTCGATGGCGGCATACCACACCTACCGTATGGACGACAGCGAACTTAAAACCATTGCCCGTGGCAATCCTGCCGTGGTGCTGGTGGAGAACGGAAAGATGGTGTGGAAGCGCACCCTTGCATCGCTCGACGAGGATAAGGTGAGGGTGGCAGACTCTCCTGTGGCGCAGTACAACTCCGACTATCAGCGTGACGAGGTGATGTCGGGCTTGGTGAGGCTGTTTTTGCTGGCGTTGCTCCTGCTCTTTGTGCTGAATCGCACGCATGTGCTGGTGCGCCTGTTCTATCGCTATGTGCGCAAGCAGCCTGCTCCACAAGCGCCGGCTGAAAGCCAGGAAACAGAAAATGCCACAGTAGAAGAATCCCCAAAGCAGAGCGGAAATGAGGCACATAACGAAAGCGACCATTCGGCTTATCAGCCCAAGAACGACGATTCCATCGGCGAAAATAGTGATAAAGAATGATAAAAGTTTGGTTAATTCCGTAACCTCAAGTAACTTTGCATAAAATTTCGGAATTCAGGGAATAATTTTTTTAAAACTATATATTTTTATTTACAATTATGAGAAAGAATATTGTAGCAGGTAACTGGAAAATGAACACTACAGTTGCCGAAGGCGTACAACTCGCAAAGGAAGTGAATGAAGCAGTGGCTGCTGCTGGTGAATTGAAGTGCGACGTAGTGATTGGCGTTCCTTTCACTCACCTCACAGCTGTTAAGGACGTTATCGACATTGAAAAGGTAGGTCTTTCTGCTGAAAACTGCGCTAACAAGGAAAAAGGTGCTTACACAGGTGAAGTAAGCGCAGCTATGGTAGCTTCTACTGGTGCTAACTATGTGATCCTTGGCCACAGCGAACGCCGCGAATATTATAACGAAACTCCAGAAATCTTGAAGGAAAAAGTGGATTTGGCACTTGCTAACGGTTTGAAGATCATCTTCTGCTGTGGTGAAAGCCTCGAACTCCGCAACGCTGGCACTTACGAAGAATTCATCAAGGCAGAATTGAAGGACTCACTTTTCCACCTCAGCGCTGAAGAATTTGCTAACATCGTTATCGCTTACGAGCCAATCTGGGCTATCGGTACTGGTGTGACTGCAACCAGCGACCAAGCTGAAGAAGTGCACGCATTCATTCGCTCATTCCTCGCTGAAAAGTATGGCGAAACTGTAGCTAACGACACCACTATCCTCTACGGTGGCAGCTGCAAGCCTTCTAACGCTCCTGAACTCTTCGCTAAGCCAAACATCGACGGTGGTCTTATCGGTGGCGCTTCATTGAAGGCTGTTGACTTCATGGGCATCGTTACCGCTTTCTAATTTTAGAGGCAGGAAAAGAAATGCTAAGATGAGCCGTTTATGCTGATAAACGGCTACTTAATACACAAAAATTGGTTACAATGATAATTTTTTATTATCTTTGTAGCCAGTTTTGTTTTATTGCTTTTTTTGCAAGCTTTTAAAGGTATTATGGCTATGAAAAAGTGTAGCAAAGGAAGAGCGTTGCGCTGCATGGTTGTGGCAATGGCGATAGCTCTTTTCGGATTTTCGAATGTTGAAGCTCAAGTGAGCGTGAATGCCCCCAGCGGACTTTCTAAGCGAAGCAACTCTGCGGCGAAGAAACACTCTTCTCCTGCGCATGAGGAGGCTGCTACGCCAGCTAAGGCTGCGCCAGCTAAGGCTCCTGCCACAAAAAGAGCAAACAGAGGCATAGCGGTGTCGAAGAGCGGTTCTGTTACAGGCATGACCATCGTGGGGCAATATTCAGGCTATCGTGTGCAGGTGCTATTCACATCGGCTAAAAACGGCCGTGCCATAGCTCAGCAGCGAGCCAAGAAAATAGCATTGAAATATCCACAATACCGAGCCTACATGTCGTATGTGGCACCTCGCTGGCGCTTGCGCTTTGGCGATTTCAAAACCTACGGAGAGGCAAGGTCTCTGGCAAGACTCATCAAGCGTTCGTTCCCAGCAATGCGTTCCGACGTGGTGGTGGTGACCGATAAAGTAAACAAATTTAAGTAAATTCGTCTGTAGCTTCTCGATTCAAGCTCAGCATTAGTATAGTGATGGAGAACAAAAATAGACTTTCCAATCAAGAATTAATCAACAAAATAGCCGAACACTACAAGGCAATCCTCGAATTGATAGGCGAAGACCCCACTCGTGAGGGATTGGTGAAAACGCCACAACGCGCCGCAAAGGCTTTGCTTGAAAACACCGTTGGCTACGACATGTCGGGCGAAGACATCATCAAGGCTGCCGTGTTTGAGCACCCTGGCTCGCAAATGGTGATTGTTAAGGACATTGAGTTTTATTCCCAATGCGAGCATCATGTGCTCCCATTTTTCGGTAAAGTGTCGGTGGGCTACATTCCCGACGGCAAGATTGTGGGGCTGAGCAAGGTGGCACGCATGGTGGATGTGTTTGCGCGCCGATTGCAGGTGCAGGAACGCCTTACCGCTGAAATTTGCGAGGCGCTTGCCAAATCGCTACCCAACAAGGGCGTGATTGTGAGATGCGAGGCTCAACACCTGTGCATGAAGATGCGTGGAGCTGAAAAGCAAGAGTCCACCACCGTCACACTTGAATATAGCGGAGCATTTGAAAATGTGGAATTGAGGAACGAATTTTTCGGACTTTTGAAGTAATTGCACGGAAAAACCGAAGAAAACAGACATATTTTTCATTTTTGCTTCAAAATATTTGGTAGGTTTGATAAAAAGTACTAATTTTGTACCCGCAAACGAGAGATAACCTCTCTAATAATGCAAAATTGCGAAAATAGCTCAGTTGGTAGAGCACGACCTTGCCAAGGTCGGGGTCGCGGGTTCGAGTCCCGTTTTTCGCTCGAAGTTCTTTTAAAATATGCGAAAATAGCTCAGTTGGTAGAGCACGACCTTGCCAAGGTCGGGGTCGCGGGTTCGAGTCCCGTTTTTCGCTCACAGCAATGTCCAGGTGGCGGAATTGGTAGACGCGCTACTTTGAGGGGGTAGTGAACAATGGTTCGTGTGAGTTCGAGTCTCATCTTGGACACCAGAAAGTGGTAGGAGCAACAGTTCTTGCCACTTTTTTTTGTTGCATATAGTTGAAAACCCCGAAAATAGCATTACTTTTGTTGTGCTTAATTAATTATTGAAAATATGAAAAGTTTGCTTCTCGGAAAAAGGATGGTTTTTACACTATTGTGGATGGCGTTTGGGATTCTTGCCCAAGCCCAGAAATTGGCGGAATTTAATCTTAATAGCTTTGATAACTGGGTTTATACACGGTCGGGCGTGGAACTGAACACCAACACCATTTGCACTAACAAGGTGAATCTGTACGGCAACTATATGCTTATTTCGCCCCAATTCAGTGCGAAAACTGTGAAGTTTGTCAAGGTGCAGGCAAAGATTGTGGTGAAAGAGTACGCGCAGCCCAAATACAGCATAGCTAAGGCCTCGCCCACATTGGAACTGCTCAACGAGCAAGGAGAGGTGGTGGCTACCAAAAAGCACGCTTACAGCGAAGCACTGCCACAACAAGTGTTTGAAGATTATTTGGCGGTGCCAGAGGGCACAAACAGGCTCACCATGCGCATATCAGCCCCAAGGGCAGACGTGAATAGCGCAGGAGCCGTTCACGAGCTGGTGCTGACGGCAAGCAGCAGCGATGGCAGTCTCGTTGTTGGTGACTTGAATGGCGATGGCGTGTGTGATGTGACCGACGTGACAGCACTGATTAATATCATTTTGGAAGAGAGTGTGACAGCCGATGCCGCCGATTTTAATGGCGATGGCAACATTGATGTGAGCGATGTAACCGCCCTCATCAACAAGATTCTTCAGTAATCGATAACCGAATGTCGCTAAACTTTGCGGCGAGGGAGATTGAATGCAATAGAGATAATCACCATCACGCTGAGCGCCCAGGTGTAATAGAGGTAGGGAAGGAACGCCACAGGGCTGAGGTGGGCAAGGCCGGCAGCCATCAGCGATTGTGCTCCGTATGGGATAAGGCTTTGAATGATGCACGAACAAGTGTCGAGCAGGCTTGCCACCTTTCTGCCGTCGAGTTGAAACTGCTGTGAAATTTTGTGGGCAATGTCGCCAACGGTGATGATGGCGATGGTGTTGTTGGCGGTGCAGAGGTTCACGAGGCTCACCAGCGTAGCCACCACGGCTTGTGCGCCACGGCAGCTATTGATGCGATGGGTGAGCACCTGAATGATGTATTTCACGCCCCCATTGTGGCTGATTACGCCCAACAGGCCAGCCGCCAGCAGCGTGACGATAATTAGGTCGCTCATATCCTTGATGCCACCGCCCATATATCCGCACATGTCAATCAGGCTCGCATCAGCCAGTCCGCAAAGCGCAATGGCGATGCACGATATAATGCCCATGGTGAGCACCACCAGCACATTCACGCCCATCATAGCCGACACAATCACAATCAGATAAGGAGTGACATTCCACCACGATGCTGTGGTGATAGGAGCGTGTGCGGTGTGCTGAATGTCGCCTGTGAAGATGTAGATGCCCAAAGTGGCAATGGCGGCAGGAAGCGCAATCCAAAGGTTGGTCTTGAATTTATCGTTCATTTTCACCTTCTGACTGCGTGTCGAGGCAATGGTGGTGTCGCTGATAAACGACAGGTTGTCGCCAAAAAACGAGCCGCCCAGCACCACCGACACAAGGAAAGCCGTGTCGACACCTGTGCTTTGAGCCAGCTGGCACGCAAAAGGCGTGAGTGCCACGATAGTGCCCACAGAAGTGCCAATCGACATGGATATGAAGCACGCTGTGATGAAAAGCCCAGGCACAAGAAACGACGAAGGCAGCGACGCTAATGCAAGGTTCACGGTGGCATCAATCGCTCCAATACCTTTAGCGAGCGCAGAAAAAGCGCCTGCCAAGAAAAATATCCATATCATGTAAAGCACATTGGAGTTGGCTGCGCCTTTTGAAAATATCTCGATTCGTTCGGTGATTTTCTTCTTTGGCGTAAAAAGCAATGCCCACATCGATGCGATGATGAATGCTATGGACAGTGGCATTTTGTAGAAATCGCCGATAATTACCGATACAGCCACATAGAGCAGCAGAAACACCACGATGGGCGAGAGAGCCAATAATCCTTTACCTGTGCTGATATATGAAGCCGTTTGCTTGTTTTCCATTACCTTAATATTTTATCTTGCTTATTTTGTGAAACGATGTGCAAAATTACTGTAAAATCATAAAATCACAAAATAAATCTCTTTTTCTTTTGAGAATTATAGTTTGTTTGTTGTTAATCTCCGCCATTCTCGCTATCTTCGTAGATTAATATATTGTTAAAAATGAAGTTGCGAAACAGCCTATCAGCTATCCTCTTGACGATGTGCGCCACATTCTCGTTAGCCGCCCAGCGATTAGTCGCCGACGGCATCAGTTACACTGTAGATGAATCGGGCAGAGCCACGGTGGTGTTAGGCGATGATTATTATACAGGAAAAGTCACCATTCCGGTTGTGCTGGGAGGAAAGCAAGTGGCGTCGGTGGGTTTTGGCGCATTTAATGCGTGCCACGGTCTTACAGGCGTAGTGCTTCCCGACGGCATCGCCACCATTGGCGATTATGCGTTCAACGCTTGCGATTCGCTCACCGCCATCACCATTCCCGAAACTGTTACCGGCATCGGCGCGTTTGCCTTTCACGGTTGCTCACGGATTGTGGATATTATGATTCCCGAAGCTGTGACCAGTATAGGCGAAGAGGCGTTTTTCGGTTGCACAGCGTTGAAAACGGTGAAAATCGGCAAAAATGTGACCAACATTGGCAAACGAGCCTTTCAGCGTTGTACCCAACTGAAAACGGTAACCGTTGACCCCGAAAATCCCAACTATTGCGACATCAACGGCATATTGTTCACCAAAGATGCCCAAACACTGGTGGCATTCAGCCGTAAAAACGCATCGTGGCGCACCTATACCGTGCCATCATCGGTGACCAGCATAGCCGACTTTGCCTTCTATGGCTGTGATGCGATGAAGTCGATCACCCTGCCAGAAGGGCTGGAAACGATAGGGGAGTGGGCATTTGCCAACTGCGGCATCATGGGCTCGTTCACTCTGCCCACAAGTGTGAAGCATATTGGCGCAAACGCATTCTTCGGAATGAAAAGTTGCAAATCATTTTATTGCGGCACGGTTGAGCCACTTCCGCTGCGCGAGGTGACCACGCCTTTTGGCATGTTTACCGACCTTTCAGCCCGCACCCTCTATGTGCCCAACGCTGAAGCCGTGAAGCGGTACAAGGTGGCACCAGTGTGGAGGGAGTTTGGCAAAATTGTGGCATATCTTGGCGATGTGAATGGCGATGGCGAAGTGAATGTGGGCGATGTGACCGCGCTCATCAACGCCATTTTAGGCGACACCACCTACGAGCAGAAGGTGTGCGACATCAACTGCGACGGAGAGGTGAACGTGACCGACGTGACGACATTAATCAATACAATTCTTGAATCATAACACACTATTTTTATCATGAGTTTTCAACCTTTGGCAGAGCGATTGCGTCCAAAGTCGCTCGACGAGTACATAGGACAGCGTCATTTGGTGGGTCCCGGAGCGGTGATTCGCCGAATGATTGAGAGTGGCAACATTGCGTCGTTTATTCTTTGGGGACCTCCAGGAGTGGGCAAGACCACGCTTGCACGCATCATTGCCGAGCAAACGAAAGTGCCTTTCTACACGCTTTCGGCAGTGACTTCGGGCGTGAAAGATGTGCGCGATGTGCTCGACCGATGCAAAAAAGATGCGCAAAGCATGTTCACCAAAGGCCGGCCTATACTGTTTATCGACGAAATCCACCGTTTCAACAAGTCGCAACAGGATTCCCTGCTTGGGGCTGTGGAAAACGGCACCGTCACGCTTATTGGTGCCACCACCGAGAATCCTTCGTTTGAGGTGATTCGTCCGCTGCTGTCGCGTGCACAGGTGTATGTGCTCCAGTCGCTTGACAAGGACGACCTTTTGCGCCTCCTTGACCATGCCCTCCAGACCGACCCTATTTTCCAGAACAGAGAGGTGAGAGTGGAGGAAACGGAAGCACTCCTTCGCTTTAGCGGTGGCGATGCCCGAAAATTGCTGAATATCCTCGACCTGCTCCACCAGTCGCTGGGCGAGAAAGAACCGTTTGTGCTCAACGATAAGGTGGTGACCGAGCGATTGCAACAGAATCCGATGGCATTCGACAAAGACGGGGAGATGCACTACGACATTATTTCGGCTTTTATCAAGTCGATTCGTGGCAGCGACCCTGATGCGGCGGTGTATTGGCTTGCACGCCTTATCGCTGGCGGTGAAGACCCAAAATTCATCGCTCGCCGCCTCTGCATTTCTGCCGCAGAGGATATTGGGCTTGCAAACCCCAACGCCCTGCTCTTGGCTAATGCCACATTCGATATCATCAATAAGATTGGTTGGCCAGAGGGGCGAATACCGCTGAGCGAGTGCGCTATCTATCTTGCCGCATCGCCAAAGAGCAATTCGGCATACAATGCCATCAACAGTGCGCTGCAACTGGTGGAGCAAACTGGCAATGCCCCTGTGCCACTTCACTTGCGTAACGCCCCCACAAAACTGATGAAGCAACTTGGCTACGGCCGCGACTATATGTACTCCCACGACTATCCCGGACACTTCGTGCGCCAGCAGTATATGCCCGACGAACTGCAAGGCACCCAACTATGGGCACCCCAAGACAACTCCGCTGAGGCTCAAATGGCAGCGCGCCAGCAAGCCCGCTGGAATCCCCACCCCCCAAAAGAAGAATAGCATCGAGAAATACGGTGGAATTTGATAGATGTTGAAAAAACTCCAATTTAATCCATTTTAAGGTTTAGTAGAAAATTCCTGGGGATAGATTATGCACTGTTGCCGAATCGTCGATGGAATCAAAAACAAAAACATAAAAAACAGCCTTGGAGCAAAGTGGAATGCTTCGCATCTGGCTGTGCCGACTGTGCGCTTTGCGTCATTGGAAACGAGTTTCCATGCCGCCAACCACACAATCCCTCCGCCACCCTCTTACGAGGGCTCACCACATTGCCCCAAGGATAAAAACCGCTCGCCGTTTCACGGCGAACCCCCCCCCTGATGAAAGAGTGAGGTATTGGTAGGAAGCAATGGCACCCTCGCCTATTGTGGCTGACATAAATCATCGCATCTGCCAAGCAAAAGGGGATTGGGTTATCTTTTTATTTGCGCTTTCGGATAATCTGATTACTGAAGATTGGTTTTTCGCCGAAGGCGAGCGGTTTTTTATCCGCTGAATCCATTTTAACCCTATTGACACTGATTTTTGGGGTAAAAAAAAGACCCGATGAATTCGAATTCATCGGGCTTTTTGGTTGTTTTGGGGAAGTGATTGTTTACTTCTTGTGGTCGGCAATCCAGTTCTTGGCATTTACGAAGGCTTGAATCCATGGAGTCACCTCGTCGGCTTGGCGAGCCTGTGGATAGAATCCGCATTGCCATGGGAAGATGGCGCGTTCCAAGTGAGGCATCATTGCCAAGTGGCGGCCGTCCTTAGAGGCGATACCAGCGATGCCGCGTGGCGATCCGTTAGGGTTGGCAGGATATGAGCGGTAGTTGTATTGTGCCACCACATTGTAGTTGTCGGTGCCTTCAGGCAGGTTGAACTTGCCTTCACCGTGAGCCACCCAGATGCCGAGTTTAGAACCGGCGAGGTTGCCGAACATCACAGAGTTGTTTTCTGGAATCGACAGACCGATGAAGTTGGATTCAAACTTGTGGCTATCGTTGTGGTCCATGTGAGGCTGGCTGCTGTATTCAGGGTTGAGCAGGTTGAGTTCAATCATCACTTGGCAACCGTTGCAGATACCGAGGCTCAAAGTGTCGGTGCGCTTGTAGAAGTTTTCGAGTGCCTTTTTAGCCTTTTCGTTCCACACGAAGCCGCTTGCCCATCCCTTGGCAGAGCCGAGCACGTCGCTGTTGGAGAAACCGCCGCAGAACACAATCATATTCACATCTTCAAGTGTTTCGCGACCGCTCATCAAGTCGGTCATGTGCACGTCTTTTACATCGAAGCCGGCAAGGTAGAGTGAATAAGCCATTTCACGGTCGCCATTCACACCCTTTTCACGGATAATAGCCGCCTTGATGCCGGTTTTTCCGTGCTTGAAACCGTTGATGCCCAAGTCTGCCGCCTTGCCAGTGAAGCCAGCAGGCATACGCCAGCGCAGAGGTTGCTTCTTATAGTTTTCGAAGCGAGCCTTTGCCAATTTGTTGCCGCTTTGCTTGCAGTCGAGCAGATATGAGGTCTTGAACCAAAGGTCGCGCAGATAGTCGATGAAGAACATGTATTCGTCGCCGTTCTGTGTCACGGTCACGGTGCGCTCTTCAGAAGGCTCACCGATGTAGATAAACTTCACGCCACGCTCTGCGAGTTCGCGTTCCACCTTGCCGCATTGGTTGTTTGCCACCTGAATCACAAGAGCAGGATTTTCGGCAAAGAGCACCTTCACGATGTCTTGCTCAGCCATACCGTCGAGGTCGAGGTTCACACCGCCCTTGGTGTTGGCGAAAGTCATTTCAAGCACAGTGGTGAGCAAACCGCCAGCGCTGATGTCGTGTGCTGCCAAGAGTTGCTTGTTTTCCACCAAAGCCTGCACGGCATTGAATGCGTTGGCAAAGTAATCGGCACTCTTCACGCCAGGAGCCTTGTCGCCAAGCAATCCCATAGATTGTGCAAGGGCAGAGCCACCGAGTTGCATGTCGCAGCCAGAGAAATCAATATAGTAGAGACGGCTCTTCTTTTGTTGGAGCACAGGGCTTACGGTTTTCTTCACGTCGCACACCTCACCGCCAGCAGAGATAATCACGGTGCCTGGGGCAATCACCTTCTTGTTGCCGTATTTCTGGGTCATAGAAAGGCTGTCCTTGCCGGTTGGAATGTTGATGCCGAGGGAGCAAGCGAAATCGCTACAAGCCTTCACAGCGCGGTAGAGACCAGCGTCTTCACCCTCGTTGCGGCATGGCCACATCCAGTTGGCACTCAGCGAAACTGCCTTCAGACCGCCATTGAGGTTTGCGCCCACAATGTTGGTCAATGCCTCGGTGATAGAGAGCACAGATCCAGCGGCAGGGTCGATAAGACCGGCTTGAGGCGCATGGCCGATAGAGGTGGCGATACCGCTGTTGCCAGTGTAGTCGAGAGCCACCACGCCACAGTCGCTCAAAGGCAACTGAATTTCGCCTTGGCATTGCTGGCGTGCAATCTTACCAGTCACAGAGCGGTCCACCTTGTTGGTCAACCAGTCCTTACATGCCACGCCTTCGATTTGAAGCACGGTTTCGATATATTCGTTGAGTTTTGCAGCGTCGGTTTTCACTGCTTTGTATTTGTGGCGCTTAGTGCTGTCGGTCATTACAGTCTTTGGAGAACTGCCAAACATATCCTTCATGCCCAAGTCGATAGGCTTCACGCCGTCGGCTTGCTCAAACACGAAGCGGTCGTCACCAGTGGTTTCGCCCACCACATAGAATGGAGCGCGCTCGCGTTCGGCAATCTTCTTGATGCGAGCCAAATCCTTTTCCTCAGCCACGAAGCCCATACGCTCTTGGCTTTCGTTGCCGATGATTTCCTTTGATGAAAGGGTAGGGTCGCCCACAGGCAGAGCAGCCATATCGATGCGTCCGCCAGTTTCTTCCACCAGTTCAGAGAGGGCGTTGAGGTGACCGCCAGCGCCGTGGTCGTGGATTGATACGATAGGGTTGGTGTCGTCTTCGGCTAAGGCGCGAATCACGTTGGCGACACGCTTCTGCATTTCAGGGTTGGCGCGCTGCACGGCGTTGAGTTCGATGGCGTTGGCGTATTGGCCGGTGTTCACGCTCGAAACGGCACCACCGCCCATACCGATGCGGTAGTTGTCGCCACCCATCAGCACCACTTTCTCGCCAGCCTTTGGAGTGCCCTTGATTGCGTCGCGCTTATTGGCGAAGCCCACACCACCGGCAAGCATAATCACCTTGTCGTATGCCAATTGGCGTTTTGCTTCCTCGTGCTCAAATGTGAGGAGAGAACCGCAGATAAGAGGCTGGCCAAACTTGTTGCCGAAGTCGCTTGCGCCGTTTGAAGCCTTGATGAGAATTTCTTCAGGAGTTTGGTAGAGCCATGGGCGTGGAGGCATGGTGCAGCGTTCCCAAGCACGCTCAGCTTCAGTGCGAGGGTAACTGGTCATATACACAGCCGTGCCAGCCAATGGCAAACTTGCGCGTCCACCACCCAAACGGTCGCGGATTTCACCGCCCGAACCAGTAGCGGCACCGTTGAAAGGTTCTACGGTGGTAGGGAAGTTGTGGGTTTCGGCCTTGAGCGAAATCACCGAGTCGATTTCCTTCACTTCGAAGAAGTCGGGTTGGTCGGGATTCACTGGAGCGAATTGCTCAATCTTTGGGCCGTCGATAAACGCCACATTATCTTTATAGGCAGAAATCACCTTGTTGGGATATTCCTTGGTGGTCTTTTTAATGAGGTTGAAAAGGCTTGTAGGCATTTCCTCGCCGTCGATGATGAAAGTGCCGCCGAAAATTTTGTGACGGCAGTGCTCGCTGTTCACCTGAGAGAAACCAAACACTTCGCTGTCGGTGAGGGGACGGCCGAGGCGCTTGCCAAGTCCTTTCAGGTAATCCACCTCTTCGGGGCTGAGAGCCAAACCTTCCGACTTATTGTAGGCTTCAATATCGTCGATATAAACGATAGGATCCGGCGTACGAGTGATAGTGAAGGTGTCGCTGTCTAATGTGTGGTACACACGTTGCAGCATTTTGTCGTACTTGGGATCCTTTTCTTTTGTGGTTGTGAACTCTTCGATGCGCTCGATGCCGGTCATCGCCATGTTTTGGGTGATTTCGACCGCGTTCGTACTCCAGGGCGTAATCATCTCCTTTCGTGGGCCGATAAACGTGCCTCGTAAAGTGTCGTCCTGCACTTGAATGCCGCCGAGCAGCCATTCTAACTTCTCAAGTTCCTTTGGTGAAAGAGCATGGTCAGCACCTACCGCATAGATGGTGTTTGCTCCTTTTTTAAAGAATGTAATCATAAAAAATTAAGATGGATTACTGTTTAAATCTAAATTCTTCTACAAAGTTAAAGCAATCCACTCGCACTACAAAGCAAAACCGCCATTTTTATTTCACCAACCCCCACACATTATATTTATATAGCCCCCCAATCAAACATGTTGTATAGGATAGTAGGATTCTTTTTAAAGCCTTTTTGTGGCTTGTTAGAGGTTTTGAAATAGGCGAATGAAAATGTGATTATTTGCTTGGCGTTTCAAAGATTAATTTATATATTTGCAATTGCATTATGCGTGGTGTGAGCATACGTGACATCATCGCATTTTGTAAGACATATTATTTGAAAGCGTTTCGCTTCAATTCCTATCAACGAAAATCGCCAATTTTCATAACTCAAGGGATATTGAGGCAGCCAGAAACGCCTTCGCTGTGCTTGTATTATCCACCCCCATACAAGTGGGAAGGTCTTATAAGCTTCAGCGTGGGGGTGGGTTGTTCAATTTCGAGTTAGGGCGTTTGGCGATGCCTCGTTGATGATTGACAACGGCATCGTCCCACGCTTTCTTTTTATTAATTTATTAAGAAATACTATTAACTAAAAAACAAACCTTGTTGGTTATGGACATTAAAGATTTTGCTTCTGAAATTTATTCGTCAGCCTTGAATGATGCACAAAAAAACAGTACGAACTTAATGGTGGAACTTGCTCGCAAATACTTAGATATCATGTGTGAGTATGGAGAGATCGCATCGTATGAAATATGTTCATTTCAAAAAAGACATGCAGCATTAACTGCGTATTCATACAACGAGGAACTAGAGTCGATTGACCTATTCTTATTTAAAAAAACAGCATCAGTTATAGGAAAGATAGAAGCAGAATGTGTATACGAAAAATATGCCAGTTTAAGTGCCTTTTACCGAGAAGCCTTGAGAGAGGCTCCTTTTTTTGGGGCGTCTATTGATAGTGAGGTGCAAAGCGCCATAAGTCTTATAAAAGAGGTGAAGGGTAAAGTTAAAAGAATGCGGTTGTATTTTTTGACCAATGGCATTGTGGAATCTTCTTCGTCGCTTAATTTTTCGGAATATTTAGAAAAAGAAGAGTTGCTTGTAGAGAATATGACATGGGATATAGTTCGTCTTAATAGGGTTAACTCATTAAATATTGGAAATGATGCAATAGAAATCGATTTCTTGCTTAACTTTAAGAAGAAAATACAGTGTTTAAGAGTGGAGGATGAGAATCCTAAAGTTGATGCGTATTTTGCTATTATGCCTGGTGATGTTTTGGCTAAAGTTTATAATCAGTATAAGCAGACGCTAATGGAAAATAATGTCAGGTTATTCCTTCAGAAAACAAACAAGGTCAATAGGCAAATGTGTAAAACTATAAAAGAAAGACCAGAAATGTTTTTTTCATTTAACAATGGAATTTCGGCTACAGCAAAACGTGTGGAATTTGGCTCAGGGGGTACTAAAACAGCACCGTTTATTACCAAAATAACTGATTTGCAGATTGTAAATGGTGGTCAAACAACCGCGACCATTGCGGCTATGCAAGAGTGTGATTTAAGTAAGGTTTTTGTTCCAATGAAGATTAGTGTAATCAAAGATTTGGAAGAATATTCAGGTTTGGTTAAAGATATATCCACGGCAGCAAATTGCCAATCAGCAATTAAGCGCTCTGATTTTCTTTCTGGTGATGAGATTTTGCAAAAATTGGAGAGTATCAGTAGACAGGTAGTAGAACCTCATAGTAATACTAAATGGTATTTTGAGAGAAAAAGAGGTCAATATAAAAATGACCAAGCCAATAGAATTGGCTATGAAAGGACATTATTTAGCGAATCATATCCCCAAAGTCAAATTATAGACAAATCAGTAGTAGCAAGGTTTGCAACTCTTTGGGATATGAGGCCTTATGATGCTTGCAAGAGCAAAGAAGTGGTGACAATCAACTATTTTAATTCGTTAAAAGAAAGAAATAATGTGAATATTGATGCAGTTTATTATCAAAATATCGTATCCTTGCATATTCTTACTGAAGAGATAAAATCTTATATGAAAAGAAATAACTATATTTACTCATATGGAGCTTATGCAAACAAGGTTACAAATTATCTGATAGCGTCTATAAAGTATCTTACAGAAGGAAATTTTGATTTAAACTACATTTGGGTAAATCAAGAAATACAAGAAAAGTTTCTTTTCGTGGTTGATCCTTTGATGAAATTAATAATAGAGCATTTTGATAATGGTTATAATGGTAAATACAGACCAAATTTTGATAAAGACCCTAATTGTTGGGAAGAGTTAATGGTTAAATTAAATAGTATGCCACCTCTATTGAAAAAACAGCTTGTATGCTTAAACGGCGTAGGCAAAATTGAGGACGATGAATCCAATATTAGTAAAGTGGAGGTTATGGAAGTCAATGAAACGGAAGGCGAAGAAGAAAAACAGGTGGATTCTTTGCCAGATGAGCGAGAAATCATAGAGCAGGCTTTTTCAATTCCTGCGTCAATTTGGGAAGCAATGGCCATATGGGGAGAAAAAACAGGAAATCTAACGGTATCAGAGCGGCTTAGGGCTTCAACATATGCTTATAAAAGGAAGTCTCTTGAGAGATTCAAAGTGTCGACGTTGGCACAAAATGCTTTAAATTTGGAGGAAAAAGCAAGAAATTTAGGGTTTAAATGGGAGGAAATTGATAGTTGTTCGTCGGATATGGAATAAGTGATAAATATTTATTCTCGTGTGGGGTTTGAAAAATTGCGTATGGGCAATTTTGGGGCGGATTTTTCGTTATTATTGTTGATAATGGTTATCTTTGCAGAAGAGTTGTGCGCCACTGATGATGGGCGGAGGCTTATAAAAGAACGACGACAATGAATAAGTTTCAAATATCTAATTTTGGTCCAATTAAGAATCTTGATGTGGAGCTTGGGGATTTGACAATTCTCTTAGGTCCGCAAGCCAGTGGGAAAACGCTTTTCCTGCAGCTGGCGAAGCTTATTGTGGACAAAGATTATATCGTTCAGAATCTTCTGAAATACAATTATGTGATTGATGGCGATTCCGACAGGGTTCTGAACTATTATTTTGGCGATAGGCTTTCTTCAATGTGGAAAAGCTGCACCATGGTGAAGGTTGATGGTGAGGCGTTTGAGAAGTGCTCTCTGCTGAATGCTGAGAATGCCGACGCCAAGGAGAAACTTTTCTATATTCCAGCCCAGCGCATATTGTCGATTTCGGATGGCCGTCCTAAAAATTTCATGGAATTTGACATATCTTCGCCATACGTTTTGCGCAATTTCAGCGAAACGCTCAGATTGTTTTTCCAACACGGCATGGGGAGTGAAAACGTGATATTTCCTTTGAATCAAAGGCTGAACGACGGCATGAAGCAGTCGTTTAATGATACGATTTTCCATGGTGGAGAAGTGGTAATTGACGAACAGGCAGGACAGAAGAAGATGCGAATGAAGGTAGGGGATACAAGTTTGCCCTTTATGACATGGAGTGCGGGGCAAAAGGAGTTTATGCCTTTGCTAATGGCGTTTTACTGTCTTGCAGAACCTATGGCGAAAAGCATCAACGGCAATCAATACGAGTATGTGGTGGTGGAAGAACCCGAAATGGGATTGCATCCAAGAGCCATTCAATCGGTAATCATACAGATTCTAGAACTGATTAAGATGGGCTACAAGGTGATTGTCTCTACACATTCGCCTGTGCTGCTGGAATTTGCTTGGACGTTTAAAATGCTGCAACAATTTCCGCAGGAGGTGAGAGAACAGGCACTATGTGAACTGTTTGATACCAGTTTAGATAGCAATGTGGGCGAAACCGTGAAAGGTGCTGTTGGTAAAGATGTGCGAACATTCTACTTCTCCCACACAAAAGAGGGCGTAGTCACCGATGATATTAGCTCTCTTGATGTGGCAAGCGAAAACATGGGCGAGGCAGAATGGGGTGGTTTGTCGCAGTTTGCTTCAAAGGCATCGGAGGTGGTGTCGAAGTATATGGCAGAGTATGGCGAAGACTGATTTTCAATTGGCAGTAGAGCAAACGGCAGAGGTGTCGGCTGCATACGAGCCTGGGCTTCGCGCACTGAGAAGGGCAGAGGTTGGCAAGGTGGTGGCTTCTGACGGTAGCCGTTTGGACGGCAGTTTAAATATTGATGATGCTGTGGCTCAACTTTATCCGAACGAGAATCGTTGGGATTATGCCATTGGGTATGGTCAAAAGGTTTATTTTGTGGAGATTCACCCTGCCTTTACTGGTGAAGTGCCAAAAATGATAGCAAAACTCAATTGGCTGAAATTGTGGCTAAAAGCAAAAGCTCCAAAAATAGATGCATTACCCAAAAGCGCACCGGCTTATCATTGGGTGCAATCAGGGAAAAGTGCCATATTGCCTCATTCGCGAGAAGCGAAATTACTGGCGAAATATGGGCTGAAGCCAAAGCCTGTTTTGAGGTTGAAATGATAAACCCCACAGATTTGGGTTAAAACGTTTTGAATCCGCTTTGAAAAATTGCGTATGGGCAATTTTGGGGCGGATTTTTCGTTATTATTGTTGATAATGGTTATCTTTGTATGTTATGAAGAAGATTTTTTTACTCATCATAGTGGCTGTGCTGGCTTCGGTATCGGGGTGGGCACAGGTGTCGTTTGTGGGTGGCTCACACGAGGTTTACGACTTGATTCCGGAGAAAAATACGGGTTTGAACCATATTTATGTGCTCTACAACACGCGGGGCGTGGGTATGCAGTATCGGGCAATGAGCGATACGCCTGTGGTGTGGTATAGTTTTGGTAGCCAAGGTGGGGGATATGCCGAGGAGATTTCGGGTATCACTACCGATGGGCGCACCACTACGCTTGCGCAAGTGGTTGCCGGGCAGGGCTATATCATTGAGGAAGGCACTAATCGCACCTACGTTTGGGTGGTGAATTATGCCGACCATTACTTGCGCTTCAACAGCATTTCTGCCATTGCGCCAGAGGATTGTGGCACTGCCACGCTGAGCATCGATGGATCCGCCGACGAAATATCGTACTTCACCATTACTGGCGTGAGAAGGGTGCTGAGCCGTGAAATTAAGTTGAATTTCCGTACGCTCGTATGGGACGAAACCGCCGTTCAATGGACACAGGTGGATACCACCAACGTACTCACATCGGTAAAACCACAGTTGGTGATTACTGCTCCGCTGTGCAACACCACATTCCATATCAGCGGCGACCGTTTCCTCAAATTTTGGAACGAAGAAGTGGAAATGGAGAGCGACACCTACACCACCACAGCCGTGGATGTTCGCACCACAGCCATCAAGCAAAAGCGCAACGACGGCACCGATGACAGCGACGACGAAGACAGCAGTGAAGGCAGCGAAGGTGGCGAAAACACCGATGAAAGCGAGGAATTGGGCGGTTCGGCTCCTGCCACGGTGACATTTAAGGCGTATTGCACCGACGCCGTTGACCACAAAGAGTGGCAAAAGGCACTCGACCCTGATTTTCAGAGCATAGAGGCGCGCTTCAACGATGACGAAGTGGAGCAAACCTTCAACACCACAGGCACATCGTATTGGCGCTTTGTGGGCACGAACCTGCAAGGCGGTTGCGAGGCATACGGTCCCACCTACACCGTACACATTGGCGAAAGCGAATTGGTTTGCCCAAATGTGTTCTCTCCAGGTTCAACAGAGGGCGTGGGCGACATTTGGAAAGTGAAGCACAAGTCGATTGTGGAATTTCACTGCACAATCTTCAACACTTGGGGCAACAAGATATTTGAATTTAGCAACCCCGACGACGGTTGGGACGGCAAATATCGCGGCAAATTGGTGAGCACTGGCGTGTATTACTACGTGATTCAAGCACGAGGTGCCGACGACAAAGTGTATAAGCTCAGCGGCGACATCAACATTCTCCGCTACCGCAAAAATGCCCTGAAGAGCGGCACTACCGTAGTGGAATAAAGAACGATTTGAAATAAACGCAAAACAAGGCTGTGCCGCTATCGATGGTGGCACAGCTTTGTTTTACACAATGCGGTAGGGGAAATGGTGATGCGGATTTAGGGGTGGAGCACTCGGAGCATTCGGAGAACTCGGAACACTTCGCTCTAACCTCTAATTTCTATCTTCTAACATCTAATTTCTAACCTCTAATTTCTGATTTCTGACTTCTTTTTGTAACTTTGCAAATTATGATTTTCAACGGGAAAGAAACTGAATGTGTGAGTGTGCTTGGCGCACGTGTCCACAATCTGAAAAACATAGATGTGGATATTCCACACTACAAGCTCACCGTGATTACGGGGCTGAGTGGTAGTGGAAAATCGTCGTTAGCGTTCGACACTATTTTTGCCGAAGGACAACGCCGATATTTGGAAACTTTTTCTGCGTACGCGCGAAATATGCTCGGCGTGCTCGAACGCCCTGATGTTGACAAGATTACGGGGCTTAACCCAGTGATTTCGATAGGGCAGAAAACCACCAACAAAAATCCTCGCTCCACCGTGGGCACCTCTACAGAGGTTTACGACTATTTGCGACTGCTTTTTGCGCGTGCCGCCGATGCCGTGAGCTACATCTCAGGCGAGCGTATGGTGAAATACTCCGTTGAAAAGATACTTTCGATGATTCTCGACAAGTACGACGGCAAGAAAATCTACATTCTGGCGCCACTTGTGAAGAACCGTAAAGGCCACTACAAAGACCTTTTCGAGCAATATAGGAAGAAGGGGTATATTAACGTGCGTATCGATGGCGAATTGCGCGAAATCACATTCGGCATGAAGCTCGACCGCTACAAGAATCACACTGTGGAACTGGTGATCGACCGCTTGAAAGTGGCGCGAAAGGACGAAAAGCGCCTTAAAGAAACCGTGGAACTGGCGTTTAGGCAGGGCAAAGACCAACTGCTTATCCTCGATGCCGCCACCGATGAAATATCCTATTACAGCAAGACGCTGATGGACCCATCTACGGGGCTTTCGTACCTCGATCCGGCTCCACATAATTTCTCGTTTAACTCGCCACAGGGCGCTTGCCATAAGTGCAAGGGACTGGGCTATGTGAACCTCGTTGACCGCGAGAAAATCATGCCCGACATGTCGCTCTCCATCAAAGAAGGGGGAGTGCTGCCTTTGGGAAAATATAAAAATTCGCTGGTGTTTTGGCAGATTGCCGCCATTTGTGAAAAATATGGCTGTGACATCAATACGCCGCTGTCGGAGCTTCCTGAAGAAGCCCTTGACGACATCATGAACGGCACCGACGAACGGCTCAACATCAAAACCGAAACGCTGAGCACCAACAACTATTTCCTCACCTACGACGGACTGGTGAAGTATATCGAACTTCAGCAAGACGAATCGGCAGGCTCAAAGGCGCAGAAATGGGCAGGGCAGTTCTATTCGCGTTGCGTATGCCCAGAATGTGGTGGCGCGCGCTTGAACAAGGAGGCTTTGCACTTCTTCATCAACGGCAAAAACATTGCGCAGCTTGCGAGTATGGACATCAGCGAACTGCGCGACTGGCTCGGCGATTTGCACAACCACATGGAACCGAAAAAGTGGAAAATTGCCGATGAAATCGTGAAGGAAATCCTTAGCCGACTGAATTTTATGCTTGATGTGGGCTTGGATTATGTGTCGCTCAACCGCTCATCGGCTTCGCTCTCTGGTGGTGAAAGCCAGCGCATCCGTTTGGCCACTCAAATAGGCTCGCAACTGGTGAATGTGCTTTACATTCTCGACGAGCCGAGCATCGGTCTGCATCAGCGTGATAGCGAACGCCTCATAGCGTCGCTGAAAAAGCTGCGCGACGAGGGCAACACCGTGATAGTGGTGGAGCACGACAAAGACATGATGCTCAATGCCGATTATATTGTGGATATAGGCCCGAAAGCGGGGCGTAGAGGCGGTAATGTGGTGTTTGCGGGCACTCCTAAGCAAATGCTCAAAGAAAGCACGCTCACCGCCGATTATTTGAGCGGATTGAAGAAGATAGAAATTCCGAAGGTGCGCCGTTCGGGCAATGGCGACGTGATAAGGCTTCGTGGCTGCAATGGGCACAACCTCAAGAATGTGGACGTGGACTTTCCTTTGGGCACGTTCATTTGCGTGACAGGCGTATCGGGCAGCGGTAAATCGTCGCTGGTCAACGGCACGCTTCAGCCCATCATCAGCCAAAAGCTGTATCGCTCGCTCACCGAGCCACTCCCTTACAAGAGCATCGAGGGCTTGGAGCATATCGACAAGGTGGTGACCGTTGACCAGTCGCCATTGGGGCGCACACCACGCTCCAATCCAGCCACCTACACTGGCGTGTTTACCGACATTCGCAATTTGTTTGTGAACCTACCAGAGTCGAAGATTCGTGGTTATAAGCCCGGGCGCTTCTCATTTAACGCCAAGGGCGGCAGATGTGAGGTTTGTAATGGGAATGGCTATAAAACGGTGGAAATGAATTTTTTGCCCGATGTGCTCGTGCCATGTGAGGTGTGTGGCGGAAAACGCTATAACAGAGAGACTTTGGAGGTGAAATTCAAGGGGAAATCGATTGCTGATGTCCTCGACATGACGATAAATCAAGCCGTAGAGTTTTTCGATGCAATTCCTGCGATTCTCAACAAGATAAAAGTGCTGCAAGAAGTAGGGTTGGGCTACATCAAACTTGGCCAGCCGTCGAGCACACTTTCGGGCGGAGAATGTCAGCGTGTGAAACTCGCCGCCGAGCTCTCGAAAAAAGACACAGGTAAAACGCTCTACATTCTCGACGAGCCAACCACCGGTCTGCACTTTGAAGATATTAAGATACTTTTATCGGTGCTTGATAGATTGGTCCAAAAACGAAATACGGTAATCACCACCGACCACAATTTAGATGTGATCAAGTGTGCCGATTATATCATTGACCTCGGACCGGAAGGGGGCAGAAATGGCGGACAAATCGTGGCTTTTGGCACTCCAGAGGAGGTGGCAGAGAATCCAAATTCAATCACTGCCCGATTCCTGAAAAAAGAATTATCAGAAAAATGACGCGATTTTTGCGTCAGAAAATTCAAAATTCACCGATTTTTGCGTGATTTGAAGCAGTAAAAAGCCGTTTTAGTGTCCTTACAGGGCTGTGTGGCGCACATTTGCCGTAAAAAACCACCTATTTTACATTTTTCTGAAGCATCAAGCAGTTTACATGTTTGCATACTGTATCATGTGGTATAACCTATTTGTTTATCAAAAGGTTACACCATATATCTTTGCCGTGGATTCCCCTCTGAGAATTGATTAGAATTTGATTTTGTGAACGAATTATGGATTTGATTGAAAAAATGGCAGGAGAATGAGTTGAGCGAAAACACCGCAGAAAATGGTAAAATTACCGCCGCGTGTTTGTGAATTTAAATTACAAAATCCACCGATTAATTCGCGAAACTACATCGTGCTTTGCAAAATGAAACAGGCTGTTTTCGTTTGTTTTTCGGTTTGCGTTTTGAAAGCGGAATGGTGTGCTGGAGAATTAACGATTAAATCGTTTACAAACGCATCAAAAATAAGGGTTAACAATTATTTACAAGAAGTGTAAACCACTAAAATCCAATTAAATAAATACTAAATTATAAAGTTATGATTTATGGTGATTTTTGTGTTAGGATGGGTGATTTGCTATAAAGTGTGGTTTAATATAAAGTAATATATTGTGTATCAGTCTAATAATCTATATAAATTAAAGTTGTAATATAATGTAATTGTGAAATGTGGATTTTGGATATGTGAATCGGGTGTTTTGAATGTTGAATCGGGTATTTTGGCTATTTATTTTACGATATTTGCTATTTACAAATTCATTATTTAGATTTACGTCGATAAATTTGTGTTTTTAAATAATTGTTTATACATTTGCAAACTCAATTTTTAGTAGATTTTTACTGTTTGCAATTATGGACATAGTTTCTCGCCTAAAATTTTTCTTAAGTCATAACGGAATTTCTAATTCCACATTCGCCGACACTTGCGATATTCCCCGTCCCACTCTATCGCAGCTGCTCAATGGGCGCAACAAAAAAGTAAGTGATGAACTCATCACTAAAATTCATAATGCCTATCCAGCTCTTAATATAATGTGGCTTATGTTTGGCGACGGAGATATGTTTGTTCCAAATGCGAACTCTATGCCCTCGCCCACCGTGGCTCAACCCTCTGAGAATTTAGAAAATTCCACGGCATCGGAAGTTGGTCAGGAATCTCGCACACCCTATATGACCTCTATTTCATTCGGTGACGAAGAGTCGTCGTATCAGCCCACCACACCGCCACCCACGCCTGTGGCGGCCATCTCGGCAGCCTTGCAAACTATGGCGAAAAAAACTACTAAACCAGCAGTGGAAAAAGGCGTGAATGTGGCACCTGTGGAGCGCCGTGTGACTTCAATCATGGTATTCTATAGTGATAACAGCTTCGAGGAATTTATCCCCCGCAGCAGCCGCTAAGCATCATTCTTAGGAATACTCCTATCAAATTCTATCATATATGCCCAGTTTCGGGCGATGAAATCGAAGAAAAGGCCCAAAAGCAAGTCGCTTTTGAGCCTTTTCTGATTTCTTATGGTGCGGGGTTGTGGATAAAAACGACCGTAAAGCTGTTTTAAGCCCCTTTGGGGGCGCGAAAGGTGAATGGGTGAGTTACACCTCCATTCCTCCGATTAATTCGCGCACGCTCGCAATTTGGTGGCGTTTCAAATAATCTTCAATGTAGTCGATAGCCTTAACGGTCACTTGTGGGTCAACGAAGTTGGCTGTGCCAATCTGCACGGCGGTGGCACCGGCAAGGAGGAATTCGATGGCATCGCGGCCACTTGCAATGCCGCCAAGCCCCACAACAGGCGCTTTCACGGCGTTGGCCACCTGCCAAACCATTCTCACCGCAATAGGGCGAATGCAAGGTCCCGACAGGCCGCCTGTGATGGTAGAGAGCATTGGTTTGCGCTTCTCCACGTCGATAGCCATGCCCAGGAAGGTGTTGGTGAGCGACACTGCGTCGGCGCCAGCTGCCTCCACGGCGCGTGCAATTTCGGTGATGTCGGTCACGTTTGGCGTGAGTTTCACAATCATTGTGCCGTCGTAGGCTTTGCGTACGGCGCTTGTCACGCTCTCCGCACCGCTGCATGTGGTGCCGAATCCCATACCGCCCTGCTTCACGTTGGGGCAAGAGATGTTGATTTCCACGGCTGCCACTTTGTCAAGAGGGCTGAGTTTTTCGCACACAGCCACATAATCGTCGATGCACGAACCGCTCACGTTCACTATCACTCGTGTGTCAAGGTCTTTGATACGGGGATAAATATGCTCGATGAAGTAATCCACGCCTTTGTTCTGGAGCCCTACGGCGTTGAGCATACCGCTCGGGGTTTCTGCCATACGAGGATAAGGGTTGCCCTCGCGATGGTGGAGCGTGGTGCCCTTCACAATGATGCCTCCAAGGCGGTTCAAATCGATAAAATCGGCGAATTCTTCGCCATATCCAAAGGTTCCCGATGCTGTCATAATCGGGTTTTTCAACTTCAGTTTTCCAATTTCAACGCTTAAATCTACCATTTCAATCGATTTATATTAAATACAGGACCTTCTTTACATACACACACATGACCGCTGTCGGCGGTGTCTTCCACGCAGCACAAACAAGCACCCAAACCGCAAGCCATCATATTTTCGAGCGACACCTCGCAGTCGATGCCCTTGCTCTTGGCAATGGCAGCCACGGCTTTCATCATGGGTTGAGGACCGCAGCAGGCGATGTGGTCGATGGGGGAATTGAGGATGGAATGTTGGGTAACGAATCCCTTTTCGCCCTCAGAACCGTCTTCGGTGGAGATATACACCTCGCCCCAACGCTTAAACTCGTCGAGCAGCAGCAAGTCGCTTGCCGAGCGTGCGCCAAGCAGAAATCTCACCTTTTTGCCAAGTTTAGAGAGCACTTTGCCCAGTTGGAGCAATGGAGCGACGCCCACGCCGCCACCTATGAGCATCATTTCGCCAGCGAACGAGCAACTGAAGCCGTTGCCAAGTGGCATCACAAGGTTGAGCGTTTCGCCCACTCGTGTTGCCAAAAGCGATGCAGTGCCTTCGCCGGTCTTGCGTATGAGCAGCCAGAGCTGATTTCGCTCTTCATCCACATAGCAGATGGAGATAGGACGGCGGAGGAAAGTGGTTTTTGAATGAGGAACTTCCACCTGAACAAACTGTCCGGGGTGCGTGTCAGGCATCGTGCCTGATTGTGGAGTGAGTTTGAGCAGTCCGTAAAGAGGGGAGATGCTCAGATTTTCGCTCACTATAAAATCCATTTCAGTCATTGTCTTGATAGCATAATTAATGGTTGCTGCACAAATTTACGAAATAGTTTTCATTCCATTTCAAAAATCGGTTAAATTTTGCTTTTTCTGGCGGAAAATGGGTGGAAGTTGGGTGGGAAGGGAGCACTCGGAGAAATCAGAGCATTTGGAGCACTTGGAGAAATCAGAGTGCTTGGAGCACTCGGTGGGTTTGGGGGATGGAATTTTTTAGGGGGGCTATCGCATGCCTTCGATGATGTTCAGCATTTTGATGGTGGCTTGGAAGGCGGCTTCTATTTGGTCCACCTCCAGACCGCGCGTTTTGATGATGTGGCCATTGTAGTTCCAAGTGATGTTGGTCATCACCAGCGCGTCGGTGCTGCCGTGGGGTGGAATGCTCACCGTGTAGTTGGTGAGGCGGGGCATTTCTCGTTTCAGGTTGTCTTTGTAGATTTTCTTCACCGCTTTGATAAACGCGTCGAACTGGCCATCGCCGAATGCGCTTTGCTCGTATTCCTTGCCTTCGATTTCGAGTTTCACCGTGGCGGTGGGGTGCAATCCGTGCGACATAGTGAGCGAGTAGTTCACAATTTTCACCTTGTTGATTACCGAGTCGCGCTTCACGATATCTGCCACGATGTAGGGCAAGTCGTCTTGCGTCACAATCTCCTTTTTATCGCCCAATTGAACGATTCTTTCGGTCACTTTCTGCACGTATTTCTTGCCCAACTGAATGCCCAGTTCCAGCAAATTCTCGGTGATACTTGCCTCGCCCGACAGTTTACCAAGGGCGTATTCACGTTTGCGGCCGAAACGTTCGGGCAGCAGGCTGTTGTAGTAGAGTTCGTTTTTCCTGTCGCCGTCGGCATGTACGCCTGCGGTTTGTGTAAACACATTCTCGCCAATGATAGGCTCGTTTTGCGCCACCACCACACCAGAGAACGACTCCACGATGTGGCTCACGGTATAGATTTGCTTTTCGTCGATGCCGGTGGTCATGTGCAGCATGTCGTGCACCATAGGCACCACCGAAGCCAGCGGAGCATTGCCGGCGCGCTCGCCCAGACCGTTGATGGTGCAGTGAATGCCCTTTATGCCCACCAATCCAGCTGCAAAAGCATTGCTTGTGGCAAGGTCGTAGTCGTTGTGGGCGTGGAAGTCGAAATGCAGAGCAGGGTAGCGGTTCACCATACGCTTGCAGTATTCATACACTTGATTAGGATTCATGATGCCGAGCGTGTCTGCAAGCATAAATCGCTCAATGGGCAGGCGCTGCAGCGTGTCCATCAGTTTATACACATAGTGCTTGGAGGCGCGTATGCCATTCGACCAGTCCTCAAGATACAGATTCACCTTCAGCCCCTTGGCGTGCGCCAAGTTCACTTCCCTCACGATGTCGGCGCAGTGCTGTTCGAGCGTTTTGCCCAGTTGAAGGTTGCAGTGCCTTTCCGATCCCTTCACCAGCAGATTAATCACCTTGCCGCCCACCTTGTTCACCCATTCCACCGATTTACCGCCGTCGATAAATCCCAGAATTTCGATGCGCGAGAGTTGGCCATTGTCGGCAGCCCATTGGCAAATCGCCTTTGCCGACTCGAATTCACCGATGGAAACGTGGCAACTGCCAATCTCGATGCGAGGCACACGCAGATTGGTGAGCAGCATACGCGATATGCTCAACTTCTCAGCTGTAGAGAAGCTCACACCAGAGGTTTGCTCGCCATCACGCAGTGTGGTGTCGAGAAGCTCGATATGCCCAACAGCCTCGTCAGGCTTCGGCCGTGTGTCAAGTATTTTTCCAAACAGTGAACTCATAAATTACCCCACAAAGTTACACTTTTTTTTAGTAAAATACACATAGGGGGGGAAGTTAAGAATAGAAGTTAAGAAGTTTTATGTTGTAGCTTATAGATTGTAAGTGAGCTATCTCTATTTTTTATTTTGAGACAGCCTCTTTTTAACTTTGTGAAAATAATCAGAATAGCAATTCTACGACAGAAATATTATTTATTGAATAAACCCCATCTCTTGGCAATATTCGTTGACTACCTTTTTAAAATTTTTGAGTTTAGTTTGATATCCTCGATGTTCTGTAATAAGAGAGCTCACACTCATTTTATTACATATAAGTAATTCATTAACAGACAGTTTGAAGCTTTGTATCATTTGTTCTATTAATAAATCTTTTGCTTCTGTATAATCTTCAAATTCTCCAGCACAGAAACTAAGTAAAATTTCCGAATACCATTTTCTTATAGACTCATTCATGCATCTATGAATATTTTGCATTGATGTTAAGATGCTACTAACTTTTGCATCATAGCTTTCTTCTGTAAGAATATTAAATTTTCCAGAAGCGTGTGCCATATCATTCCTAGCATCTACTAAGTCACTCACATTTGCTATTTGAGATTTATCCAAACATATGATTTTAAACAACTTGGCAATATCTTTTTTTGGCAACAGGCTATATGCAAAGATGGAATTTGCTTCCTCAATCTTAAGATCCTTTTCTCTGCCGCTATATGGTCGAGCAAAGACAATTACATCTTGATATCTTTCAGGAACTATTTGACTAATCTTCCAAGCTGTGCAATATATGTAAGTCATATAGAGTAAATGCTCCGTGTATTATTTGTCTATATGATTCGAGTTCTGAGACAATTTTGCGTTGTTCCTCTATTGTTGGTAGTGGTATCTGTTGTGATAAAACAGGGTCTTTAGATATAGAAGGTGGATTAGCAAGAGTCGCCCATTTAGATATATCAATAGAATTAAGAATATACCACATAAACTTAGGTAAAATCTTCTTTCCACAAATAATACCCATTACATTATTATCAAAAATAGCTGGTTTGGATAGAATTCGTTTTTTATTTGTTGCGATAGCTGCTCCAATCTTTGGGAAAATAACTGTACCTTGTGGGGCTAATGACCATTTTTGTTGCTGTGCCAACTCTATAGAAACATAATTATTACTATCAACCATTTCTGTTTCATTTCCCATAGAATTCATATCACTCACTTTGTAGAATGGTATAGTACCTTCTTGACCTTGTAATGTTATAGGGAATCCGTATCCACTAACCAATTTTGAAACATCTCCTATCGTTACAATTTCGTAATCAGAGACTATCTCTTTATGTTTTCTATATCTACTTCCAACAAGTATATTAGAGTTTTTGCGAACGTTATCTAATGGGATAATTTCAAATCCCACTTTTACCATATCTTCTACTTGATCTGCATCGAATTTTCGGAATTCTTAATACTTGGCTAAATCGCTTGGAGTATCAAGTTTACGCCTATGGTTATCTAATGTATATCCATCACTCTTTACATCAAAATACCAGAAATCTGTTTTCTTCTCTGATTTCTTGATTTTCTGATTTACTTTTGTCGCATATATTATATCTGTTTTTACCCCTGTATAAGGCAAGAATACACCCTGTGGCAATGATATAATACTCTGTAATTGACAATTGTCCAATAGATACTCTCTTGTTCTTGTTAAATCTTTGCGAAACAAGAATCCTTCAGGTACGACCAATGCCATTCTTCCATTGGGAGATGCACTATTTATTGCCTTCATACAATGTTGTACACATATACTATCTCCATTTGTTGTTGGGAGGTCGTATAAATCACCGTATTTTGTCTTTTGAGAATAAGGCATGTTGGCAAGTACAATATCATATCCATTATGATGAATATTTCCATCATTGTCTTTCCAGGTAGTTTTGCCATCAATAGGATTGGCTAAACTATCACGCATGTTAATATTACTGTGACCATCTCCTGCAAGAATCATATTCATCTTAGTAATACGAGCTGTATTGGTAATCTCATTGCCATATACAGTGCTTTCTTTTAATGTCTCAAGGTTTGCTTCTGTCCGTGCCATATTATTATATATGTAACGAAAACTTTCAATCAAGAAACCTCCTGTACCGCAAAAAGGATCGTATATGGTTTCTCCAATTTGAGGGTTTACAAGTCTAACCATTGTTTTAACAATGTGTCGAGGTGTAAAATATTCACCTAAATCGTTCTTGGTCGCAGTAGAAGCCTTCAAAAAATATTCAAATGCATCACCTTTTACATCGCTATCTACATCAGTTAGAGTTAATGGATTTAGTTTATCCATTATTTCTTTTAAAATACTTGCATCTCTAATTTGAAGAGGTGTGAAAATATCCGTGTTGTACAGGGAATTCAGTTTTTCATATACAGTCTTATTTATATAATCTATGCGAGTTGTAAATGGGATATTTTTAATACTATCCCAACTACAGGCTGTTGCATCAAATAGAGTTTTTGTTCCACTTTCTCTTTTTATTTGTTCACTTTCACTGATGAGTTTTAGAAATAATATATTAGCAAATTCTCCAAATCTCTCTATACCTGCTCGAAGACCTTCACCTCTTAACATATTATTAGCTTCGTCAAAGATGCGAATGAGTTCTTTCCTGTCATATTGTACTTTTGGGCTAACAGTATTTACTTCGTATGTATTAAGATAGCGTAGCGCCAGAGTTTCCCTAATAAATTCATCAATTTCTTCTCCATTTAAAATTGGAGGGCGATTTGCATCAGTATGGTAAGCCTTGCAAAATACACCATCTGTAGCAAAAACTAAAGGTGCATTGATTTTGCGTGCATAGCTAATACCCTGTTCCATTGCAGCATCAAGGCGAGTACCTTTCTTTTTTGCTTCGATTACAATCAATGGGCGATCACTTTCATTAGAGTATAAAACATAGTCAGGACGTTTACCTCCAAGAAGTTTACGCTCTGTCTCGGTTTTAGGCTGCTCTACAAAGACATTTTTATCCTTGCCGTCTAGCTTCCAACCTAGATTGGTCAAGGCGGTATCAATGAGTAATCTTGTATCTGCTTCTAATGGCATAGTATTCATGCGAGTAAAATTTTATAGTGTACTATACACCTAATTTAATTTACAAAAATAATAATAAAATCCTATAGGTGATTATTAAATGGCCACTTTTTTTATATTATGAACAAATTTGTTTTAATAGCTAAAGTTCAGTTTAGCACATTGGCAATACATATCAAACGTTTTAAGCCAATCTTTGCATTGTCGGCTATAAAAAAAGATGCTGAAGAATAGAGAAATATGTTTTTTCATCTTTTCCATCAGCATTTCTTTTAATAGCTCAAAAATTTCACCTAAACTTCAATTCTGGGTGTAAAAAAAGGTGTAAATCAAATGCTTGATTTGCACCCTTTATTGCGGAGAGAGAGGGATTCGAACCCCCGGAACCTCTCAGTTCAACGGTTTTCAAGACCGCCGCGATCGACCACTCCGCCATCTCTCCAATGTCATTTGGCGACTGTGTTATCGTTTTACGGGTGCAAAGTTAGACATTTTTATTTAACTCACCAAATTTTTCCGTAACAAAAATTTTTGTTTCTTCAGATAGAAATCGTGTTTGAGCGGTTAATTAAATGATAGTCAAAGAGGTGTGGCGAAAATAAAAAATTATCAAAAATTCCAAACTACGGGGCGCTGTAAGGGCGTTTTGAGGTTTTTGTGAGAAAATGGGCGATTTTTTGTAATTTTGTTACTGATATAATTATGATTGGGTATGGCTTGGAAATTTGTAATCACGAGTAAAGGATATTTGAGAATGGGCGATGTGAAATTGCATCGCGATTTGTTGTGGCCCGACGATTGGTGTCTGGGTGGCGGGTTTTATCGTTTCGACTATGTGAACAAGCAGGTGATTCTTGACCGAGAATCGTATGACTATGGCAGGCCGCAATGGAGCAAACTGGCGGCAGCAGGCACCAGGTTGCGTGTGCCGAAGGAGTATGAGGGCTTCGCTTTCGTATGGCAAGAGGGGAGTGGACGTATTCAACCGGTGAATCTTGCTGATTGGTTAGGCATCGATTGGGTGACCTCTCCCCACGAATAATGTGTTTCTTGTTTGTGGCACAAATTTGTGTATGTGCTAATCGGTGATGGGGGAGAGGCGTATAAATAAAAAACCATTTACAACTGATTTGGGAAATATTGGTTGTAAATGGGTTTAATTGTTCTCCTTATATAATATAAAGAGGATGGGCTATTTTTCTTGTTTATTTACATTTTTGCCGTAGATGGTGGCGAAGTCGGTTTTCATTGAGATTGTGGTCCAGTTTTTAGCGTCGCACGACGATTTCATTTTTGCAGCTTTTGTGGGGTTGCCGTATTCGCGCACCACATCGTCGGCGAGCACGCAAAACGCCATGCTGGGGTAGTGGTTGTTTGCGACCGTGTATTCAAACATGCTGAAGTCGCCCGATGAATTGCCAAAAGCCAAAATCGGTTTTATGCCTATCTCGCGCACAATGGCGCTTACCTTGTTCATCTTCAAGTTTTTCACATACATTGCGCCGCGCACCACATCGTCGGTAGGCTTGAACGAATAGTCCCAGCCCTCTTTATTGCCTTGCGAGGTGGCGTAGGTGTAGATGTCGGAGCCTATGATGTGGTTGCGGCCAAACGCCAACGCTCCATCGGCATAGGCGCGTGTCACCTGACGCTCGCTGCCCGAAATCACGTAGGTGGTGAAGCCGTTGGCTGCTAAATATCCCACCACTTCAGCCATGGGCAAGTAGATGGCTTCGCCCCACTGCAAATTGCTCATGCCCTCAACAGGCGTTTTCATAAATTCAATTGCGTAATCGCGATACTGTTCATTCGTCATGCCGGCAAACACCTCGTTTTGCGCGATTGCCTCTGTCCACATCATATCGCCAGGCACCGAGCGAGCGTACACAGCCTTCTTAATGGTGTCGGCGGTTGCAATTTGCTCATTTGTAGCGTGGAAAGTGGAGTCGTCGTACACACGGTGCAAATACATCATCCATTCAAAATACGATGGGGCGGTTTCGCACACGAGCGTGCCGTCGAGGTCAAACACCGCCACGCGGTCGGACTGCGGTACAAAACCATCGCTCTGCGGATTGGTCACACGCTCCACAAAGTTCTTGAGTTTTGCCAAAGGCACGCTGCCCTCCGTCCAGTAGCAAAACTTGCCTTCCGTGCCCACATTTTGCCCAATTTTGGCGATTTCATCGCGCGTTTCCGCCATTACATCGGCGGCCAAAGCCATCGCCGCCACACTCACTAACAATAATATCGTTTTCTTCATTACGTTCAAAAATTAATAATTTTTTACACCACAAAATTACAAATTATTCCCCACACCTCCCAAATGCAGTGTGCACGAAGAAAACTAACTCCACAAAAAAAGGAAATGATATACAAGTTGTCCCTGTGATTATTTAGTAATGATTGAAAAAAATCCCGTAGGGATTTGATGTGTGTAGGCAGGTATGCAGCGAAGGTTATGCGAAATGAGCGAAGCGAAATGCCTGCAAAAATCGCATAACAAATACGCATCCCAGCGGGATGCGATTTCGCATTCAATGGGCAATTTGATGTTGTCGCATTCCGCAGGAATGCACAATACTGACAAATCTATTGCAGGCATTTCGAAAAGATTCCATTTCGCTTCGCTCCATTACATCTTTTCTGCATACCTGCCTACACACATCAAATTCCTAACGGAATTTCATCGCATCTTCTTCGGGACAACATGTATATCATTTCCTTTTTTGTAAAAAATAGGGGTGGGGATTGAATTTTTTGGACTTTTTACTATTATTGTATGTGACTTTAAAATTGATTGGAATATGAAAAGAGTGCTTTATGTTCATGGGTTTCGAGGTTCTGCGTATGGGAGAGGGTATAAACGAGTTTTGAATGCGCTTCCGGAGGGGTATAAGTTGTTTTCAATTGATTATGATGAGGCAGACTGTTCGCACGCAAGAGAGCAAATTTTGAATTTTATTGACGAATTAAAGATTGATTTGGTGATTGGTTCGAGCCTTGGGGGATTTATCACTTTGACTTTAAATGGGATTCCGAGATTTGTCATCAATCCATGTTGGGATCCACCTGTAGAACTGTGTAAACTGTTGGAGCAAGATGCTGCTTTTACGAAGATGATAAAGACATATATGCCGTATGAAATATGGATAGCGAAATCTGTTAATTATCAAGAGAAGATGCTTGTGAAAGGCTTTTTCGGAAAGTATGATGAATTGTTCGGGACTAAGTATGTGGAAGAGTTTTCGGGTTATTATAGCAGTTATGAAATGATTGACAGCGGGCATCATCTTTCAGAAGAAGGCGCAAAGCAAATATTTAAGAACATTGACGATTACTGGGAAAGAGTGCGAATTTTAGAAAACATGCAAAAAGCAAACGATGGTATTATTTCTGATGTTTTAGACTAATGGATTAAAATTGGAAATGGGGTATAGGGTGAGCTGCAGTTCGAATTATGGTGTAAGTTGTGTTAAATGTGGCACTTTTGGAGGCAATAAGTAGGATATGTGTGGAGAATTATGTACCTTTGCAGTACTATTTTTTGTCTTTATGGCGGGAAAGCATAAATGAACGGGTAAAGACACAAAGCCACACACAATGGTGGGGGGCGACGATGCTAAGTATTTTGCGCTTGCTTTAGGTTTTAGCTAAGTCGCGACCTACTCATCCGTTAATGGCCAAACATACTTAACTGTATGATTTTATGAATAATGTCAATGTAAAATTGGCGCAATCACTCAGGTTGATGAGGGCCAACAGTGACATAAAGTAGAAAATGAAAATGACGCAGGATTGCTCGCTTCTATCTTCTACAGCCGACGTGAACGACGTGTATAACAACAAGCGTTTACCAAAGGGCATCCACATAGTCGGGGCTGGCGAATCGGTCTCGAAAGTGGGAGAAATAGCTTGTTTTGAAGATGCAGCAAGTGCCGAAAAGCCAGAAAAGGAGAATGCCGCACGAAGCGAAGATGAATGCGCCGATGACAAAATCGAAATACCCAGCACACCAAAAACGGAAGCGGCTCCATGGGGTTATATCTTCATACAGCACATGTCGGCGGCAGTTTTTGAAAAGAATCTCGAAAATCGAAAACTTTTGGGCGATTTCAAGCCGAAGTGTTTCGTACACCGCACAGTTAGATACAAAGACAAACCCGACGGAAAAGGCGTGGTGAAAACGGAAAAGCCTACCGTAAATGGGCTTGTGTTCTTGCAGGGTGCTACCAATCAGTTGAGGACATTCCTGAAACTCAACTTCCCTCAGTATTATCTGGTGAACAACTGTAGCACCAAAAAGCCCGCTTCAATCCCCGACAGTGTGATGCAACCATTCATGGCAGTGATGCAAAACGAGCCAGAGCGGTTGACATTCATGCGCGAGCCATTTGAGCGATTTGCTAAAGACAATGTGAGGCTCCGCGTGCTCACAGGCCTTTTTAAAGGGCAGGAGGGCTATGTGGTGCGAGTGAAGCGTGACCGTCAGTTGGTGATGAACATTGGCGGATTTGCCGTGGCGGTGAACAATGTGCACAACGAGGACTTCGAGATAGCCGAATAGTCCTCATTTCTATTGATACTTATAGTAATCTGAAAAATATATGCGTGAATTTAATGAAATTAAGGTAGCCGTGGCTGGTACGGGCTACGTGGGACTGAGCATAGCTACATTGCTATCGCAGCACCATCATGTAACAGCAGTGGACGTGATTCCTGAAAAGGTGGAAAAGTTGAACAACCGTATTTCGCCCATTCAGGACGATTACATCGAAAAGTATTTGGCCGAGAAGCCATTGAACCTTGTTGCCACCCTCGACGGAAAGGCAGCTTACGCCGATGCCGACTTTGTGGTGATCGCTGCCCCCACCAACTACGACCCTGTGAAGAATTACTTCGACACAAGCCATGTGGAAGAGGTAATCGACCTGGTGCTGGAGGTGAACCCCGATGCAGTGATGATTATCAAATCGACCATTCCGGTGGGCTACACCCGCAACCTCTACTTGAAGTATGCGCAGAAAGGCGTGAAGAAGTTCAACCTCTTGTTCTCACCCGAATTCCTTCGCGAGAGCAAGGCGCTCTACGACAACCTTTACCCAAGCCGCATCATTGTGGGTTATCCTAAAATCATCGACAAGCCCGAATTTGAGGCGGAAAACAAAGCTATCCAATCGGTTACCGATGTGGAGATGCTGAAAGAGGCAGCCAAGACTTTTGCCGCACTCTTGCAGGAAGGTGCCATCAAGGAAAACATCGACACCCTGTTCATGGGTATGAAGGAAGCCGAGGCTGTGAAGCTTTTTGCCAACACCTATCTCGCACTCCGCGTGAGCTACTTCAACGAGCTTGATACCTATGCGGAAATGAAGGGACTCGACAGTCAAGCCATCATCGAGGGCGTAGGTCTTGACCCACGCATCGGTACACATTATAATAACCCATCATTTGGCTACGGTGGCTACTGCCTTCCAAAAGACACCAAGCAACTGCTCGCCAACTACCAGGACGTGCCACAAAACATGATGTCGGCCATCGTGGAATCGAACCGCACCCGCAAAGACTACATCGCCGACGCAGTGCTCCGCAAAGCAGGCTATTACTCGGAAAATGGTGCCCATGTCGGCCATCGTCAATCTGAAGGTGACCAAGGAGATAGGCCGCATGATGCGCCTGTCGTTCTTCGCCAACAAGATATTGGACTATCTGCCCGACTACACCGCCAATGGGCGCACCATCAGGCGCAATGCCTCGCCCTACTTCGGAGTCGAGGCGGGCTTGAGCCTATAACAGACAACCCTAACAGCAAACAGCAATATGAAGACAAGACTTATACTCTACATCATGGCGCTGAGCGTGCTGGCAGCATGCTCCGACCTGGAGACAGGCAGCACCCGCCACACCGCCACGCAGATTGCCGTTACGCCGCCCGTTGGGATAAGCGGCATGCAAATCACCAGCCAGCAGATAAAGATTACCAACCTCACCACCGGCGTCACCACTACCCTGTCATCGACCGAGGGCATCACCCTCGCCGAGGGGCTCTACGACATGGTCTACTCTGCCGACATCACCTATACCGCCCACAACGCCAACGACGAGACGGCGCAGGCCAAAGGCCGACTTACCGGCAAGGCTGAGAACGTACAGATTACCGGGAGCAGCCGACAGGTGCAGATAGAGACGTTTCTGTCGGCCGACAACGACGATTTCATCATCGAGGAGATATTCTTCGCCGGCACGTTGCGCAGTTCTGGACTGCAGTATTATGGCGACAGCTACATCAAGATTTACAACAACACCGACCACGTGCTCTATGCCGACGGACTGGCTTTCTGCGAGTCGAAGTTCAAGTCTACCCAGTATTTCGAGTACACCCCCGACATACGCAAGGACACCATGACCATCTGGTCGCTCTACGTGATACCCGGCAGCGGTACCGACCACCCCGTGCAGCCTGGCCACTCGCTGCTGCTCTGCGACACGGGCATAGACCACCGCAACGCCAACCCCAACTCCTTTGACCTGAGCGCCGCCGACTTTGAGTGGTACGACATTTCCACCCACCCCGAACACATGGACATCGACAGCGAGACGGTGCCCAATCTCGACAAGTGGTATTGTTATACCGAGTCGTTCTACGTGTTGCACAACCGAGGATTTACCTCCTACGCCCTGGCGCGTATTCCTATCGACAAGGCGCAGTACCTTAAGGACTACAAGTATACCTATTATTATACGATGTATCTGCCTGCCGGCACGTTCCCCATGCAGCAGGATGCGTACAAGATGCCCAACGCGTGGATTGTCGACGGGGTCAACTGCAGCATCGAGGCCAAGCGCCTGTGGAATATTCTGCCCCCGTCGGTCGACGCAGGCTGGACCCACTGCGGCAAGATTGACAAGGACGAGACCCGATACTTCCGCAGCGTGCGCCGGAAGCTCCAGTATCTCAACGCCGACGGCACCATGCACCTGCAGGATACCAACAACTCGACCGAGGACTTCAACACCGAGTGCATACCCTCTATCGTCGAGCTGCAGCATACCGCCATCGACGCCGCTGGTACCAAGGCGACCACAGTGACCTATGATGGCATAACTCCCAAGCAGTAGAAGATGAAACACGATACCTCTACCACCTCCCTGACGGCGCTCCTTGCCACAGCCATGCTCATGGCTGTGCCCACCACCCTCACGGCGCAGCAGAATGACAGCACCCACACCTCGCTGTCGGCACGTATGTGGCAAACGCAGATGCCGTCGGCCGATTTCGGTGCCGCGCTCTACCTCAACCCAGCCATGCAGAGCTACCGCTACAGTGCCTCTATCAACAGGCTGCAGGCAGGCATGGACTACAGCAAGGCTTCACGCCCCGCACGACTCGAAGACGGCACGGGCAGCAGCACGGGTTACGGCTGCATCGACGCCTATCTGCACAAGGGCAAAGCCACGCTGTGGGGCAATGCGGCTTACCGCAACGGCACCACGCGCAACGTACGCTTCAGCGAGACCACAGACTACCAGCTGCTTTACCCCTACCTGATGGCCGACACCGTGGGGGGCAACACGCATGGTGAGTATTACCACTTTATGGGTGGTTTCTCCTATCCTTTGGGCCGATGGAACATCGCTGCCGAGGGCGAATACACCGCCCGGATGGAGTTCCGCACCCGCGACCCACGCCCCAAGAACCTCTCGGGCAACCTGATGGCTCGGGTGGGCGTCTCGACCCAGGTGGGCACCGGCGTCATGGGCATGGCTGTGAGCGCCCGACGCTACAAGCAGACCAACGAGGTGAAACTCTACAACGAGGTGAGCATGCCCACCATCTATCACCTCACGGGCATGGGCAACGACTACTACCGCTTCAGGGGAGCCAACACCTCTACCTACTACCAAGGCCACTCTTTAGGGGGCATGCTCAGCTACCGCCAGCGACGCGACAGCCAGCGTGGTGCCTTCGCCCAGGCGGGCTATGAGTTTACAGAGATTGAGAAGATTATCTCTTCGCTCAACGAACTGCCTCTCGCCACGCTGCGGCTGCATCGGCAGGACGCCACGGCGGGATGGCTGTCGACAGTGGGGCGCCACACGTTGGGCTTGCGGCTCAGCGAGGAGTGGCAGCGGCGCCAGGGCTTCGAGCACATCTTCGGCACGGCTCAAGACAATATCTACCCGCAGATAGCCATTGCCGAGATGTACCGCCTCACCACCCTGCGCATAGGTGCCGACGCGCTCTGGCAGCACGCGCTGCCCATAGCCTGCCGCCGGGGCTACTGGGCGCTGCAGGCGGGTACCGCCTACTGCGACTACCATGAGGAATATGCCGAACCTTATCGGCAGTTGCGGGTTAGGTCATGGCAGTCGGCACTGACGCTCACTGCCGCGGTAGAGTCTCGCCACATGCTTACCCGCATCCAGGCCACCGCCTCGCGGACATGGCATACCGACGCCCGCGCCGACCACATCGAGGGCACTATGGCTACGCCGGTGATGCATGCCTATGAGACCCTCGCCCACACCGCCTGGTCTACCGGCGCCGCCATCGAGACCTCCTACAAGGCCAGCCCGCGCTTCCACCCCTTTGTGCGCGCCGACTGGCGCTACAGCCGCTATGCGCTGACCGCTCACGGCATGGGCCTGACCCTGGCTGCGGGCATATATTTCTAACGGAATGATAATGACAACATAGACAAATAACAACCAAAACACAAACAAGTATGAAGAAATTTATACTCTTTCTGGCAGCATTTTTCATGCTCGCCACCGCATCGCAGGCAGAGACCCAGCCTGCAGTGACCTTCAACTGGGCACACACCGTAGACGGCGCCACATCGGCTGGCGACAACATCATTGGTATGGTCAAAGCCTCGGGCGGCGACTACTATGTGGCTACCACATGGGGCACCAACTCCGGGAACTCACAGGTCAACCTCTGGTTTGACGGCGAACAGGTCACTGGCGCCGACGGCGCCGCCATCGTGGGTAGTCCTTACACGGGCACCAGCCAAAATGGCAACATGTTTCTGCAGAAGGTGAGCAACGCCGGCTCAATCGTCTGGAACGCCTATACGCGCAAAGGCGACATCGCGCACGACAAGTCGCACATCGTCCCTACCAAGGACGGCGGACTGCTGGCTGTACTCAAGACCCGCGCATGGGTGGCAGAGGCAGGCTATGACAACCTGGTAGAATATGTAGACCCCACGGGCCATGTGACCACCATCAAGGACATGGGCAATGTCAGCGGCGAGTACCGCTACCTGGTGCTCAAGATAGCCGAGAACGGCAGCCTGGAGTGGTCGCGCCTCATCGCGGGCAAGGTAGAGAAGCGCAAGAGGGGATTCACCAAGGACAACATGTACGTCTATGGCGTGGCTGTCGACGACGATGGTGGCATCTATCTCACCGGTAACTTCCGCACCGAGATGTATCTGAAGAAGACCGACGGAACCGTAGAGACACTCACCGCAAAGAACTCTACCGAGTGGGATGGTGACTCTCAGGGTGTAGTGGGCGACCTTTTCCTTGCCAAGTTAGACAAGGACGGCTACTTTGTCAAGAGCCTTACCGCAGAGGGCATCGCCGCCAGCGCGTTCCTGGACAAGGTGGTCTATGCCGACGGCAACCTCTACTTCAACGGACGCATAAAGGGTAAGGCAGGCAACGAACTGACGCTGGGCGGCAAGGCTGTAAGCGTCACCAACGACTGCGAGAACCTCCTGCTGGCATCGGTCAGCGCTGCCGACCTCAGCGTGGGCTATGTCAAGACCATCACCCCCGTGGGCAGCAAGAAGACCATACATAACAACGGCTGCCAGTGGATAGACGGATATGTATACTTCACCGGTTCGTCTATGGGCGGACTCACCGGACTCTACGAGAACAGCAAGGGACAGCACAAGGCCTACATCCTCAAGATGGACCCAGCCACAGGCGAGGTGGTCAAGAGCGCCATACGCTTGGATGGCGGCACGGAGAATAGCGACTTCGAGAAGGGACAGGGCTACGGCAATCTCTCTTTCTCTTACGACCAGCGTTTCGACATCATCGCCCAGTTGGGTATTGCTAGCCA
>OIXU01000018.1_pt1 | contig 45771 bp, 39 predicted proteins | sample 1587921 | NCBI WGS metagenome assembly OIXU01 (sample SAMN03283238) | human gut metagenome | biome: human-associated habitat; material: feces | host: Homo sapiens | place: Peru | collected 2012
CGGTCTTTCGGCTTTTATAAGATGCCTTTCGCTTGTTTTTAATTCGTAATAGCTCGCTATCACTCATTAAAAGACAATCAAAATTCATTTTTCTAAAATTCCGAAATACCACAAGCCCTAATGACCGATTTGGGTTGAAGTGAGTGGGTCAAAAATGCGACCACAGTGATGAATCATAGCATAGGGGGCATGCCTTTGGTATGTTTTGGGAAGGAAGTTAGGAAATTAAGAAATTAAGGCGATAGCCTTTTTTTTTGGGGGGGGTAAAAAACTGTGCCGCAATGCGGGTGATTGCGGCACAGAAAAAATATATTTTACTAACTAAGCTTTCTTTTGGTCAGAGAGATTAGAGGGTGAGCAAATTGATAGCTACGCCATAGTAACCTCTGTTAGCCTGTGGGTTCCACATTGCAGTACCAGTGATAGGCATTTCGTGGTTGCCAACTTTCAGCTTGTAAGTTACGTTGAGGCGAACATCGTTGATACCACCTTCGTTGCCGTAGAAAGTTTCACGCTTCTTGCCTTCATCGTTCATAGTTGGCTTGAAAGCGAAGTTACCACCTACAGAAGGAGTAACTACGAACTTGTCGTCTTCATACACCTTGTAAGATGCCTGAACGAAAGTAGAGTAGCGTTGAGTGTCCATTGCTTGGCCATCAGCGTTGCCACGGTCCCTACCACCGATGATGGTTGACCAGTAGAGAGTCAAAGGCATTTTTTCGCCGAAGTTGTATTGGAAGCTCAAATCAAAGAAGTGACTTGTGGTGCGGCAGTTGTAGTTGAAGATTTTAGCTGCATCGCCTTCAGCATCTGTAAAGTTCCAGATGTCCCACAAAGCTACGGTGAAGCCACCGATGCTGTAAGAAGCGAAATAGTCGAATTCTTTGTATTTGTCCTTATTGATTTGCATACCGCCCCAGAAACCGATGTTGAAGTGGTTGGCCTTATCGCTAAAGGTGAATTGGCTTGTTACGTCTACGCCAGATGATACTTCCAAACCACGCCAGAGGTGTGAGGTTTCAAGACCTGCGTTGAAGTGGATTTGTGCGCTTGCACCCAATGCTGCGATACCGCAAATGAGTGATAAAAGAATTTTTTTCATAAAACAAATGTTAGGTTATGTGATTAATTAAATTACTGAATAACTAAAAAATTACACAGCATAGCAGAATGCGATAACACCATAGAAGAGTGCTGCGCAAACGGCACCTGCGATAGGAGCCACTACAGGAATCCAGCTGTAACCCCAGTCGCTGCCACCTTTACCCTTGATAGGAAGAATAGCGTGAGCAATACGTGGAGAGAGGTCACGAGCAGCATTCATAGCGTAACCAGTGGTTGCACCGAGTGACATACCGAGAGCTGTGATAACCCAAGTGATTGGGAGGAGACCCATACCGTCGGCACCACCACCGAAGCAAGCGATCACGAGGATAGCGAGCATCAACATGAAGGTAGCCAAGAATTCACCGAAGAAGTTGATTGGAGTGTTCTTGATTGCAGGAGCTGTACAGAATACACCAAGCTTTGTAGCCTTGTCGTCGGTAGCATCGAAGTGATCTTTGTAGAAGATGTAAACGCAGATTGCACCGAGCAAACCGCCGAGCATTTGAGCTACAATGTAACCGCCTACGCCAGCCCATGGGAACTTGCCAGCTACAGCCAAACCGATAGTCACAGCAGGGTTGATGTGGCCACCTGAAGGACCAGCAACCATTGCACCCATCATCACAGCGAGACCCCAACCGAGAGTGATCACTACCCAGCCAGCACCCTGTGCTTTAGATTTGTTGAGAGAACATGCGCAGCATACGCCGTCGCCGAAGAGAACAAGAACGAATGTACCAATAAATTCGAGTATACTTTTTTCTAATAATGCGTCCATAATAAAAATGTTTAGGTAATTGTAATTAGTTATTAAGATAAATGGTGAAAAAACCCTTGTGGGCTGTTAAGCTTGCCCACAAGGAGTAGAGAGTTGATTTATTATTTTTTAGAGAGTGTACGGCTCATAGCATCTGCCCAACCCTTCTTTGCTTCTTCCACTTCTTCTGAAGCCTTAGGTTCGAAGGTGCGTTCCATTTGCCATTGCTTCTTCACTTCGTCGAGGTTTTTCCAGTAACCTACTGCCAAACCAGCGAGGTAAGCAGCACCGAGAGCGGTGGTTTCTGTAATCTTAGGACGAACTACGTTTACGCCAATCACGTCGGCTTGATATTGCATGAGCAAGTTGTTGCGAGATGCGCCACCATCAACTTTAAGTTCGGTGAGAGGAGCGCCAAGGTCTTTTGACATAGCCTTAGCGATGTCCATAGTCTGGAATGCGATACCGTCGAGAGCTGCGCGAGCGATGTGAGCAGCGGTAGTGCCACGAGTGATACCTACGATGGTGCCACGAGCGTAAGCGTCCCAGTAAGGAGCTGCCAAACCAGTGAGTGCAGGCACGAAGTAAACGCCTTCGCTGCTTGGAACTTGAGAAGCCAATTCTTCAACTTCGCTTGAGCTCTTGATGATGCCAAGACCGTCGCGGAGCCATTGAACCACTGAACCACCCACATAGATAGACCCTTCGAGAGCGTAGTTCACGGTGTTGCCAATCTTCCAAGCGATAGTGGTGAGAAGGTTGTTCTTCGACATTACAGGCTTGTCGCCAGTGTTGAGCATTACGAAGCAGCCAGTGCCGTAAGTGTTCTTGATAGCGCCTGGTTCGGTACACATTTGACCGAAGAGAGCAGCCTGTTGGTCGCCAGCGATACCGCTGATGGGCACTTCGTGAGCGAAGATAGTGGTCTTGGTGTGACCGTAAACCTCTGAACTTGACTTCACTTCAGGAAGCATGCTTGCTGGAATGTCGAGCAAATCGAGAAGTTCTTCGTCCCACTTCAAGTCGTTGATGTTGAAGAGCATGGTGCGAGATGCGTTGGTCACGTCGGTTACGTGAACATCGCCCTTTGTGAGCTGCCATACCAACCAAGAGTCAACGTTACCGAAGCGGAGCTTACCTTTAGCTGCGAGTTCGCGAGCGCCTTCCACGTTGTCGAGAATCCATTTGATTTTTGTGCCGCTGAAGTAAGCGTCGATAATCAAACCAGTTTTTTCACGAATCTTGTCAACGAGACCTTTAGCCTTGAGTGTGTCGCAGTATTCTGCGGTACGGCGGTCTTGCCAAACGATTGCGTTGTAGATAGGTTCACCAGTGTCGATGTTCCACACGATAGTGGTTTCACGTTGGTTAGTGATACCAATACCTGCGATGTTCTTGCCGTTGATGTCGATTTTGGTGATAGCTTCTGCGATTACAGCTGCTTGTGAACTCCAAATTTCATGAGGGTTGTGTTCTACCCATCCTGGTTGAGGAAAAATTTGGGTGAATTCTTTTTGGGCTACTGAACAAATCTTGCCATCGTGGTCGAATACGATAGCTCTTGAACTGGTTGTACCTTGGTCAAGTGCGAGAATGTACTGTTCCATAAATAGTTTTTTAAGGGGTTGTAAATAAATATTAGTTTTAAAAAATTAATTAACCGTTTTATAATAGTTAAGTAAAGTTTTTTTCATATCAATTAGAAAACACTGAATATTGGTCATTAGCTATTGAGGTTTAATAGCAAAAAGATAGCATAAGGCTGTCTTTAACGAATACTTAGTTTTCTCACTCGCAAATTTATGAAAAGTTGCAGAAGTACAAACTATTCATAGTGTTAAAAAATGTTATTTATCTTTCCTTTTTAATTTTTCGTCTTTCGGAAAGGTGCGAAAACCGAGTTTAATGCTTTTGTTTTGAAAGATTTACAAAGCCGAAACAAAAGCAGTCCTTTCGCAAAAAATCTTCTTCTTGCATCCTGTGGAGGCATCAGAGATACCAATCGCATCATAACGTAGGGACATGCCTTTTTTGGTGTCTATGAGCGTGGTTTGGAGAAAAGAGGCACACCTCCGTGTGTGGGGGTGCGCCTCGGTATGGGGGTGATGTGTTGCTTATTTTTGATATATTTTGTGCTGTGCTGCGAGCAGGGTGTTCTTCATCAGTGCGCAGATGGTCATCGGACCTACGCCGCCCGGAACAGGGGTGATGAAGCTGCAAAGTGGAGCCACTTCGTCGAAATCCACATCGCCGTAGAGTTTGAATCCGCTCTTGGTTTGGGTGGATGGCAGGCGAGTGGTGCCCACGTCAATCACCACGACACCCTTTTTCACCATGTCGGCCTTCACAAAATGAGGTTGACCGATAGCGGCGATAAGAATGTCGGCACGGCGGCATTGGCGTGGCAGGTCTTCAGTGGCGCTGTGGCACACGGTCACGGTGCAGTTGCCCGGATTGTCTTTCTGGAGTAGCATTTGTGCCACTGGTTTGCCCACGATGTTGCTTCTGCCCAGCACCACGCAGTGCTTGCCGCTGGTTTCGATACCATAGCGTTCGAGCAGAGCCAAAATGCCTTGTGGAGTGGCGGAGCGGAAGCAAGGCAATCCGATTGACATGCGGCCTACATTAATGGGGTGGAAACCGTCAACGTCTTTCTTGTAGTCGATGGCCTCAATCACTTTTTGCTCGTCGATGTGGCGTGGCAGAGGGAGTTGCACGATGAAGCCGTCCACATCATCGTTGTGGTTAAGCTTGTCGATGGCTTGGAGCAGTTCGTCTTCTGTAACGTCGTCTTCAAAACGAATAAGTGTGGATTTGAATCCACATTCGTCGCAAGCCTTCACTTTGTTGGCTACATAGGTTTCGCTACCTCCATCGTGGCCCACAAGAATGGCAGCCAGATGAGGTTGCTTTTCGCCAGCAGCCATCATTCGCTTTACTTCTTTGGCAATTTCTTGCTTGATTTCCATTGCCGTTTCTTTACCGTCGATAATTACCATAAAAAATTCCCCTGGTTGGTTAAGAGATTAATATTAATGTATATGGTGAGAGGTTAGAAATTGGATGTCGGTTATGGGGCTTGAGGCGAGCGCTGTGTCGCCGTAACTCCCTCCGCGTCGTGGGTTCTTAACTTCTTACCGTCGTGATTACAAAAAGCTATGTATTCTTATATAGAACTGAAGGGCGTCTCGTGTTGGGAAGCGAGAAGCCCTTCATGTCAGTTCGTTGTATTATTTACGGCGCATGCCCTTGAGCATTTGCATCGGATTTTTAGTTGCTACGGAGTGCATCATCTTGCGAGTGGCGTCGAATTGCTTCAGCAGACGGTTCACTTCCTCAATCTTGGTGCCAGAGCCCAAAGCGAGGCGCTTGCGACGGTGGCCGCTGTCGCGACCGGTGAGCAGCACTTCGGGGTGCTCGCGCTCGTATGGTGTCATTGAGTCGATAATTGCCTCGATACTCTTAAACGCATCGTCCTTGATGTCAACGTCTTTCAGTGCCTTGCCCACGCCTGGAATCATGGAAGCGAGGTCTTTCAGATTACCCATCTTCTTGATGCTGGCGATTTGGTTCTTGAAGTCGTTGAAGTTGAATGTGTTTTTGCGCAGCTTGGCTTCGAGTTTCTTTGCCTCGTTTTCGTCGTATTGCTGTTGCATACGGTCAACGAAACTCACGATATCACCCATGCCCAAGATACGGTCGGCCATACCGGCAGGGCGGAATGGGTCGAGCGTGTTCTTGTCCACGCCTTCACCGGTGCTCACGAATTTGATAGGCTTGTCAACCACCGCACGGATTGAGAGGGCTGCACCACCACGGGTATCACCGTCGAGTTTGGTGAGCACCACACCGTCGAAGTTGATGCGGTCGTTGAAAGCCTTGGCGGTGTTCACCGCGTCTTGACCGGTCATTGAGTCAACCACGAAGAGAGTTTCGGTTGGGTTGATAGCCTTCTTGATAGCCTCAATTTCAGCCATCATCTGCTCATCTACGGCGAGACGACCAGCGGTATCGACAATCACCACATCGTTGCCATTCGCCTTGGCGTGTTGAATACCGTGGAGAGCGATGCTTACAGGATCTTTGCTCTCAGGCTCGCTATACACAGGCACATTCACCTTTTCGCCATTCACCTTCAACTGCTCGATAGCGGCAGGGCGGTAAACGTCGCACGCCACAAGCAGAGGCTTTTTGTTCTTCTCCTGCTTAAGTTTGTTGGCGAGTTTTGAAGCGAAAGTGGTCTTACCCGAACCTTGCAGACCCGACATCAGCACCACTGCTGGCTTGCCGTCGAGGTTGAATGGTGCTTCTTCGCCACCCATGAGCTTCACCAGCTCTTCGTGAACGATTTTCACCATCAGTTCGTTTGGCTTCAATGCGTTGATCACATTTCGGCCGAGGGCTTCGTTCTTCACACGGTTGGTGAAGTCTTTAGCCACCTTATAGTTTACGTCGGCATCAACAAGTGCGCGACGTACTTCTTTCATTGTCTCGGCAACATTGATTTCCGAAATCTTGCCTTGACCTCTCAGAACCTTAAACGATCTTTCGAGTTTCTCGGATAAATTTTCAAACATATATAATAATGAGTCTTTTGTTTCAAATTACTGAACCAAGTGCAAAATTACTACCATTTCACCACTCCACCAAATAAAACTTCAATATCCCCCATTTTGCTTCCCCAAAAAGAGTGTTGCCTTTAGCGACAAAAAATATACTGACAGTCTATTTGTTGAAAAAATGGCTATAGTGAAAAAGTTGAAATAAAGAAATGCGAAATTTGTTGAAAATGATTTGGTTGTCACAAAAAAATACTCTATATTTGTGACATAATTTGTAATTTTATCATGAGATAATGACAATGGCATGTATAAACGTAAACTAAAAATTGAACAAGAAAATGGTGATAGCTATTTCCTTTGGGGAGCTCGTCAAACAGGAAAAACTACTTGGCTCACAACAGAATATCCGAATTGTAGATACTATGATTTGTTGAGACCGACGGAGTTTGAACGATTGTTGCGTAATCCTGAACTTCTTTCTCAAGAGCTTGATGGGTTTGGGGAAGGCGATATCGTTGTGATTGATGAAATACAAAAACTTCCTTTGCTGTTAGACGAGGTGCACTATCTGATTCAAAGAAAGGGCATTCAATTTGTGCTCAGTGGTTCAAGTGCTCGCAAGTTGAAGCGTGTGGGCACCAACTTGCTTGGCGGACGTGCTTCGCTTGAGCAAATGTTTCCGTTGGTGAGTGCGGAGATACCAGATTTTGATATTATGCGTGCTGTCAATAATGGTATGATACCACGTCATTACGCAGTTTCAAATCCCACACAGAGGCTTAGGGGGTATATTGGCGTGTATCTTAATGAGGAAATTCGTGAAGAGGCCTTGGCGAGAAACCTTTCAACATTCGCTCGCTTTTTAGAGGTCGCAGCTCAATGTGATGGGGAAGTTTTGGTGTATAAGAATGTGGCTCAAGATTGTGGAATTGACCACCGCACCGTGAAAGAGTATTTCGCCATACTTCAAGACACACTTGTGGGCTATTTAATCCCTGGTTTTACATCATCAAAGAAGCGCAGAGCCATTGCGGCACCAAAGTTTTATTTTTTTGATGTGGGTATCACCAACTATTTGCTTCGCAGGTCAAATATGGTACTGGGTACAGATGCATTCGGGCACGCATTCGAACACTTTATAATTCAAGAGTTGATAGCCTATATTGGATATAATCATTTGTGTGATCAGTTGTCATATTGGCGCACGGCTACGGGTTATGAGGTCGATGCAGTAGTTGGTGACGGACGTGTGGCGATTGAAATAAAGGCTGTAGAAGAAGCTAAGTCGCGTCATACTAAGGGTTTGAAGGCGTTTAGTGAGGATTATCCTGAAGCGAAGTTGTATATGGTGACATTCGATAAGTATAGACGGACTCTTAATGGGGTTTCTGTTGTCCCTGCTATGGAATTTCTCACATCACTTTGGAAAGGGGAAGTGATATAAGCAATCTCTAATTAGTGGCAGGATTGGAGTATTAAAGTTTTTCATTATCTTTGTGGTGATGAAGAAATTTGATGTGCATAACGATACTGAAAGTAAGTTTAGGGTGCTGATGGTGTGTTTGGGCAACATTTGCCGGTCGCCGTCGGCACATCATGTGATGGAACACCTGATTGAGCAGCGTGGGCTGAGCCACTTGATAGAGGTGGACTCGGCTGGCACCTACGGCGGCCATGCTGGCGATTTGCCCGACCCACGAATGCGCAGGGCGGCACGCAAGCGTGGCTACGACCTCACGCACCGTGCACGCAGGGTGACGGGCAGCGATTTCGATGATTTCGACCTGATAGTGGGTATGGACGCTGGCAATGTGAGCGACCTCCGCATGATGGCTGCCACGCCCGACGAGGTGGCGAAAATTGACATGATGGGGCGTTACATTCGCCGTTTTCCGCACTACGATTATGTGCCCGACCCCTATTACGAGGGTGCAGAAGGCTTTGAACTGGTGCTCGACTTGCTCGAAGACGCTTGCGACAATCTTCTCGACCATATTGTGGAGAGGATAGAGGGTTAGCGGTTAGGGGACAGCGACTCGGAGTGCTCTGAGTGCTCGGAGTACTCCGATAGAAGGTGACAAAACCACCGATTAAACCCATTTCATTTAAATCCGATTCATTCCTTTTTTTAGATATATAAGGCTATTGACCATTGACATATAAAAAACAATTATTTTGATATGAAAAAGATGCTTTCGATTGTGGCTTCCACTGCGGTGGCTTTAACCGCATTGGCACAGCAAGCTCCTATCGCCGTGCGATGGGAGATGGGGCGTAATGGCGCTGAAAAGGGCTATTACAGTTCGCGCTTTGTGATTAAGAATGTGAGCCAATCACCGCTTGAAAAGAATTGGCAATTCTATTTCAACCAGTTTTCGCGTCGCCTGAAATTGAGCGACCAGTTGCCTGTTGACATTAAGGAGGTGAGCACCACCTACTATCAGGTTACGCCCAACGACCGCTACCACACGCTCGCTCCGGGCGATTCGATGGTGGTGGATATGCTGATGCGTGGCACGATGGTGAATATCTGTTATGTGCCTATGGGTGGGCATGTGGTGATTAATGGCGACACCAAAAAGCCTATTGGCGTGAAAATTGCCATCGCTCCGCTCGACAATCCCGAACAATTCCAAAGTCGTCCCAACGACTATCCCGATGGCAACAGAATGTATGCCTTTAACCAAACGCTGCAAGATGCGCAAGCGCCTGCCCACTGCTACGACATTTTCCCAACACCAAAAAGCGTGACGCTCACTGGCGGACACACCTCTATTGGCAATGTGGTGGCTGTGAAGGGTGGCAAGTTTGGCGATGCGCGCCGCTTGATGATCGATGAACTGAAAAAGCGTGGCGTGTATGCCACAGGCAACACCTCCACCACTATCACGCTGACGGCTGATAAAAAACTGTCGGGCGAGGCTTACGAAATGGTGGTGAACGACGGCAAGGTGCTGATTGCCGCTGGCTCGGAACAGGGCTGCATGAATGGTGTGAAAACCTTGATTTCCGCCCTCGACCACAGCAAGGCAAACCGCTTGGAAAATGCCGTGGTGAAGGATAGCCCCGACTTCGGTTATCGTGGTTTCATGCTCGATGTGTCGAGAAATTTCACCACTTTTGAGAATATGAAGCGAGTGATTGATTTGCTGGCTTACTATAAGTTGAATGTGCTTCACTTCCACTTCTGCGACGATGAGGCTTGGCGTGTGGAAATCCCCGGACTGCCAGAATTGACCGACGTGGCATCGCGCCGTGGCTGCACCTTTGACGAAAAAGAATACATTGCCCCCATCTTCGACGGCAATGGCAACCCCGACGACCTTAGCCAAAGTTCAAACGGCTACTACACTCGCCAGCAGATGATTGAACTGCTGAAATATGCAAAGTCGAAAGGCGTGAAAGTGATTCCTGAAATCGAAACCCCTGCCCATGCCCGTGCCGCACTCGTGGCAATGAAGGCACGCTACAATAAGTATGCCGCCACCGATATGGCAATGGCGGAGCAATACAAGATGTGGGACGACAACGACAAGAGCGTTTACACCTCAGCCCAATCATATCACGACAATGTGCTCAACGTAGCGCATGAGGGCGTGTTCAACTTTTTATATAAGGTGGTTGACGAACTTGAGAAGATGTGGAAAGATGCTGGATTGAAACTCGACATCGTGCATCTTGGCGGCGATGAGGTGCCAAAAGGCTCTTGGGACGCTTCGCCCGACATTCAAGCTCTGATGAAGGCAAAAGGCTTGAAAGATGCCCACGAAGTGAGCGAATATTTCATTAGCCGTGTCACCGAGCACCTCGCTCAAAAGGGCATCAAGGCTGGCGGTTGGCAGGAAGTGGGCCTCGACCACCCTGACAGCCACAATGCCACCGTGGCACCGCGCTTTGCGATGGTGAACGCATGGAGCACCGTGGGCAGCCGTGCCAATATTCCTTACCGCTTGGCAAATGCGGGCTATCCCACCATTCTCTCGAATGTGACCAACTTCTATGTGGATTTGGCTTACACTTGGCACCAGTACGACAAGGGACTTCACTGGGGTGGCGTTTGCAACGAATATGCCTCATGGTTTGCACAGCCCTACGATGTGTATCGCTCAGAAAGATACGATTATAATGGCGTTGCCCTCGACGTGTTGAAATCTGCCGAAGGCAAAACTGCGCTTGAAAAGCCCGAAAACATTATCGGTGTGCAAGGTCAACTTTGGTCAGAAACCATTCGCGATTTCGACCAGGTGCAATACTATATGCTTCCTAAAATCTTCGGCTTGGCACTTCGTGGCTGGGACGCAAAACCCGAATGGGACGATGCAAAGCCCGAAACCTACATTGGTGCCAGAGCCAACTATAATGCAAAGGTGGGCAAGGAATTAGGTGTGTTGAATATGCTGGGCTTCAATTTCCGCATCGGTATGCCTGGCGCAAAGGTTGAGGACGGAAAATTGCTTGTCAACACCCAATATCCGGGCGAAAAGGTGTGCTACACCCTCGACGGTTCAGAACCAACGGCAAGTTCGCCAGTCTGGACAGCCCCAGTAGCGGTGCCCGACTCAGCCAAACTGATTAAGGTGAAGGCATTCTACTTAGGCAAGGAGAGCCTCTCCACCTACCTCTGGAGATAGCACTACGCACATAACGAATCAAAAGATTGCACGAATTTCGCGACCATCCCGTTCGCCCCATTCGTGCAATCTTCGTTTTTTTTGTTGGAAAAATGGGCGAAAATCAAAATAAATTGTTAATTTTACAAAATTTTTATACAATATAGTATCGCATAAAATGAAGAAACTCACAGTAGTGGTTCCATGCTATAATGTGGAAGATTATCTTTGCAGATGTCTTGACTCGCTCGTGCATCAGGATATTCCAGAATCAGATTACGAAGTGATTGCCGTGGACGATGGCTCGACCGACTCCACAGGCGAGATATGCGACCGCTACGCCAAAGAATACCCACAAGTGAAGGTGATGCATCAAACCAATTCAGGCGTTTCGGTGGCACGAAACAATGGCATGAGCATCGCACAGGGCCAATATTTGTTTTTCGTTGATGGCGATGATTTTGTGGCAGAAAACTGCTTCAAAGTGCTTTTGCACATTGCCGAGACGAATGCCCTCGATGTGGTGATGTTTGATTTCAAGGCTGTGAATCCCGACACACCTGTGCCCACAACGCAGAGCAGTGAAGTGCAAGATGTGAAAGTGATTACAGGCAAAGAGTTTCTTACCGACAACTGTTTGCACGGTGCTGTGTGGCTTTACTTTGTGAAGCGTGAACTTGTGGAGCGCGATCAGTTGCATTTTCCTGTAGGCCGCATGTGTGACGATAACGTTTTCTCGCTAAGCGCTATACTTGCTGCACACCGAATGGTGAAACTCTGTAAAGTGTGCTATTACTATGTGCAACGCCCCGGCAGCATTATTCACGAAAAGAGCATTGCGCATAAGTTGAAATATATGGGCGACATTATCTATTGCAGCAAGCAGTTTGGCGAGGTGATAGAGAAGTATCGCGGTGAACTCAGTGAACCCACATATTCTCGTTTGATAGGTAGGCGCAACAGTTTCCTTTATGTCGCCATCGTGGGAGCGTTGAGGGCAGGAGTGATTAGCGAGGTTTGCTCACAGTTAAAGGCTGATGGACTGCTGCCATTGGGCAAACTTGATAAAAGAGATTTTACCGACACAAGGTGGACTGCCATTCGGCTATTGTCGCGCTGCCCGATGATGCTTTGTGCCGTGGGAAAACTGATGTTGTGGTTAAAATAAGAATGAAGAAGATATGAATGATATAAAGTTTCTTTCGGTGGTTGTGCCTTGCTACAATGTGGCAGGTTATCTTTCCAGATGCCTATCTTCGCTCGTGCATCAGGATATTGACGGCTCGGCGTATGAGGTGATTGCCATCGACGACGGCTCAACCGACTCCACAGGCGAAATATGCGACCGCTATGCCAAAGATTATCCGCAAGTGAAGGTGGCGCATCAAGCCAATAGGGGAGTGGGCGCAGCGAGAAACGCTGGACTCGACCTTGCGCGAGGCAAATATCTGCTGTTCGTTGATGCCGACGATTTTATGGTGGAGAACTGCTTCAAAGAATTGATTGACACGGCAGAGGCAAACCTGCTTGATGTGCTGGCGTATCATTCTGTAGATGTGTATGACGGAAGCCCCATTCCGTTGGTTTCGGAAGCACCAAGGCAAGATATTAAAGTTCAGACAGGTGCGGAATATCTGTCGGAAAATTTTATGCAAGGTCCTGTGTGGTGGCTCGTCACCAAGCGAGAAATCATCGAGAAAGAACGACTGAGGTTCCCAGAGGGGCACATGCTTGAGGATTCGCCATTCACCCCAGAGGTGATACTTTCTGCCCAGAGAATGGCAAATATTGGCAAAGTGTGCTATTACTATGTGCAGCGCCCCAGCAGCATCATGCACAGCCGGGACCGTGAGCATCTGTTGACGCTGCTCGACGACTACATTTTCGCCTACAAATCGGTAGATGAGGTGATAGTGAAGCATCGGCACAAAATGGACGAGTCGGCATATACTCGCTTGGCGTCGCGTCGCGATAGTTTCTTGTATTTCGGCATATTCCGAGCGTTGAAATCAGGTGTGACAAAAGAATTTTACCAGCACCTGAAAAACGATGGTTTGTTGCCACTTCGCCAACTTGATAAAAGAGAGTTCGCCAGCAAAAAGTGGAATATTCTACGCCTACTATTCAACTGCCCGGCTTTGACCTGCGGTATAGGCAAAATATATGGATTTATAAGATGAAAAAAGTGAAAGATATAGCGATTTTTGGTGCAGGAGGTTTTGGCCGCGAAGTGGCTTGCCTCTTGAGAAAAATCAACGCTGTGGAGCCTACATGGAATTTTGTCGGCTTCTACGACGATGGACTTGAAAAAGGTTCGCGCGTGGACTATGGCGAAATACTTGGTGGCATCGCCGATTTGAATGTCGTGGACCGCCCCCTCAGCGTGGTGGTGGCGTTGGGCAATCCCAAAACGCTCCAAACTGTGGTGAAAAAAATCACCAACGATAATATTGATTTCCCAAATATCATTTCGCCCGATGTGGCGTTGCTCGATTCCGACAATTTCAGAATGGGAAAAGGCAATGTGGTGTCGGTGGGCAATTTCTTCTCGTGCAATGTGAGCATGGGCGATTTCAACACCTTCGTGCTTTATAGCACAGTGGGGCACGACTGCACATTCGGCAACTTTAATTGCCTGATGCCAGGCACAAGAATTTCGGGAAATGTGACCATAGGCGATGTCAATTTGTTTGGCTCAAATTCCGTGGTGATTCAAGGGAAAACCATTGGGGATAATACCACTGTGGCGGCAGGCTCGGTGGTGATGACAAATCTGAAAGATGGACACTCCTATATGGGCTGTCCTGCCAAAAAGGTATTTTAAGATGAAGTGGTTTGTGTTCAGAAATAATACGGTAGAGCCGTTTTTCGATGGCAAGACGGTGGCATTTTCGGGTTACGATGATGTGAGCGTGGTGCCGACTGAAGCGGAGGGCTTTATTTGGTTTTATCAAGTGCCAGTGAAGTTCAGCAGCGGCGTTTTGGCGCAGGAAATCCGATCTATTACCGAAAAACTCCAACTGGTGGTTGGTGAAATCGGCGCTAAGCCATTGGTGGTATTCACAATGGAAAATCTGGTGGATTTGAAACTTGTGACCAGCGATATGGCGGTGCAGGAGGCTATCGACAATTTTAACGCCACCGCACGCACTTTGGCACAAGCGCATAGCCATGTGAAAGTGGTGGATTTCAGCGAATTTACCAAGCGATACACCAGCCAGCAACTCATCGACTGGAAGTATTATTTCATTTCGCAATCACTGCTCAATCCCAAAATTGCCAAAGACTTCAAGGTGTGGTGGCACCGCATTGAGGAAGAGTTGGCGTTATGCCGCAAAAAATGCCTTGTTCTCGACCTTGACAACACCCTTTGGGGCGGCATTCTTGGCGAAGACGGAGCAGAAGGCGTCAAAATCGGTGGCGACTATCCCGGCAATGCCTTTCTGTATTGGCAACAGGGCTTGGTGGAACTGAGCAAATGCGGCGTGATACTTGCCTTGTGCAGCAAAAACAATGAGGCTGATGTGCAGGAGTTGTGGGATGCCAATCCGTTTATGGCACTCAAGCGTGAGCATATCAGCGCACATCGCATCAACTGGCAGAGCAAAGACCAAAATATCAGGGAATTGGCTAAAGAATTGAACATTGGGCTCGACAGCATGGTGTTTGTTGACGATAATCCCACCGAGCGTGAACTGGTGAAGCAAAAGCTGCCGATGGTGACTGTGCCTGATTTTCCTGCCAAACCGTATGAACTGGTGGACTTTTTCCAAAGCCTTGTGAGAGACTACTTCCGCATCTACGAACTCACCCACGACGATGCCGACAAGGTAAACCAATATAAGGCAAACGCCCAGCGCGATGCCGAGCAAAAGCGCTTTGCGCAATACGACCACTATTTGCGAAGCCTCGACATGGAAATCCGTGTGGAAGAAGCCAACGATTTCAATTTTGCACGCATCGCCCAACTCACGCAGAAAACCAACCAATTCAACCTTACCACGCACCGCTACACCGAGGCTCGTTTGCGAGAAATGCAAGCCGCCGGCAGCCAGATATGGTGCATGAGTGTGAGCGACCGTTTCGGCAGTTACGGCATATCGGGCGTGATGATAGTGAACCCGATTGATGCCACTGTGGCTGAGGTGGATACGCTGCTGCTGAGTTGCCGTGTGCTGGGCAAGGGTATAGAGCACGCATTTGTGTGCCACATGCTTCAAATGCTGGCGAAGAGGGGCTACCAATCGCTCACGGCATCATATCTGCCTACGGCGAAAAATGCCCAAGTGAAAGATTTTTGGCAAGCAGTGGGCGGCGCAGTGGTATCGCAAACAGCCACAGCTACCACCTACCGAATAGATTTAAATCAAGAATTTCAGATAAAAAACCACTATAGATTCGTATAAAAAGATGGAAAATAAAATACTCTCAATCATGAAAGATGTGTTTGATGTCAGTGACCTCGACAACACCTGCACGCAAGAAACCTGCGAAAATTGGGATTCGCTGCATCATCTGATGCTCATTTCCGAACTTGAAGATGCTTTCGGTGTGGAATTCGACCCCGAAGAAATGGCAGAAATGAAAACCTTCGCCCAAGTGAAATCCACCCTCGAAAGCAAAATGTAGCGAATAATAGCGTAGGGACATGCCTTTGGCATTTCGATGCTATCTGTAATCAACGCATTGGAAACATGCCGAAGGCATGTCCCTACGTGATGATGAATCGCAAATTAGAGATTCACATCCTTTGCGTTTTATGGTGTGTTTTTTGGGGGGTATTGTGGATGGTGGGGGGTGGCAAAATGATATGGGGAATGTGAAAAAGTGCGAAATAGGTTAACGAGGTGAAAAATAATGTGTAGCAAAAAGTGATTAAAACATAATATTTCGTACATTTGTAGTATTAAAAAACATTATACTACATTATGGCTAAGATTCACGGAGCTGTGGTTGTGAACACTGAGCGATGCAAGGGCTGCAACCTTTGTGTGGTGGCATGTAATTTCGGTGTGCTCGACCTCCAGAAAAAAGAAGTAAATAATCGCGGTTATCATTTCGCCTATATGTCGGCACCGGAAAAGTGTGTTGGCTGTCAGAGTTGTGCTTTGGTGTGCCCTGATGCGTGCATAGAGGTGTATCGCGTAGTGGAAAAGTAACAAAAAACATATCTACATATTATGAACGAAGAAGTGAAATTGATGAAGGGTAATGATGCCTTGGCTATGGCGGCTATCCGATATGGCGCCGACGCTTACTTTGGCTATCCTATTACTCCGCAGTCGGAAGTGCTGGAGTGCTTAGAGGCTGAAATGCCATGGGAGACCACTGGCATGGTGGTGCTTCAAGCCGAAAGCGAGGTGGCTGCAATCAATATGGTATATGCTGGCGCATCGTGCGGCAAGGCGGTGATGACTTCCACCTCAAGCCCTGGCTTCAGCTTGATGCAAGAGGGTGTGTCGTATATCGCGGCAAGTGAAGTGCCAGCCTTGCTGGTGAATGTGATGCGTGGCGGCCCGGGCTTGGGCACTATCCACCCATCGCAAGCCGACTATTTCCAAGCCACAAAAGGCGGTGGCCATGGCGACTATCACATGATAGTGCTTGCTCCAAGCAGCGTGCAGGAAATGGCTGACTTCGTTGGTTTGGGTTGGGACTTGGCGTTTAAGTATCGCTGCGTGTCGATTATCCTTGCCGACGGTCTGATAGGTCAGATGATGGAGAAGGTGGTGCTGCCACCTCAGCGCCCACGTCGCACCGAAGACGAAATTCGCCAACTCTGCCCTTGGGCGGTGAACGGCCGTAAGGGTATGCGCCCCAAAAACATTATCACATCGCTCGAACTCGACGACGACAAGATGGAGGAAATCAACCATCGCCTGCAAGCCACATACCGAGAAATTGAAAAGAACGAAACTCGCTGCGAACTGGTCAACACCGACGATTGCGACTATCTGATGGTGGCATTCGGCAGCCAAGCGCGCATCGCCATGAAGACGATGGAGATTGCACGCGCCAACGGCATCAAGGTGGGCTTGGCTCGTCCAATCACTCTGTGGCCTTTCCCTGTGGATCAAATCAAGAAGGCGGCAGCCAATGCCAAAGCCCTGCTCGTGGTGGAACTCGACGCCGGTCAGATGGTTGAGGACGTGAAACTCGCTATCGAATGTAGCAAACCAGTAGAGCATTATGGCCGTCTGGGTGGCAATGTGCCCACTCCAGATGAGGTGTTTGAGGTTTTGAAGGAGAAATTCATCAATAAGAAGTAATGGCTATGGAACTTAAAGATATTATTCAACCACAGAACCGTGTGTATAAGAAGCCGGCTCTGCTCAACGACAACAATATGCACTATTGCCCAGGCTGTAGCCACGGCGTGGTGCACAAACTGGTGGCTGAGATTATTGAGGATATGGGTGCAACGGAATATGCCATTGGCATTTCGCCAGTAGGCTGTGCCGTGTTTGCGTATAATTATATCGACATCGACTGGCTTGAGGCTGCCCATGGGCGCGCTACCGCTATGGCTACCGCCGTGAAGCGACTGATGCCCGACAAACTGGTGTTCACCTATCAAGGCGACGGCGACTTTTCCGCTATCGGCACATGCGAGTCGATCCATTCGTGCAACCGTGGCGAAAACATTGCCATCATCTTTATCAACAACGCCATTTACGGTATGACTGGTGGACAGATGGCTCCTACCACACTCCTCGGTCAGAAAACGGCAACTTGCCCCTACGGCCGCCGTGTGGACCTGAATGGCTATCCGTTGTCAATCACTCCACTTTTGGCACAACTCGACGGCACTTGCTATGTGACACGCCAAAGCGTTCACACTCCAGCAGCAGTGCGCAAGGCTAAGGCTGCCATTCGCAAGGCATTCGAAAACAGTATGGCTGGCAAGGGCACATCGGTGGTGGAAATCGTGAGCACCTGTAATTCGGGTTGGAAGATGACACCAGAAGATGCCAACAACTGGATGGTGGAGAACATGTTTAAGAAATACCCATTGGGCGACTTGAAAAACGTTGACGAAAAGAAGGAGGAATAACCTATGAAAGAAGAAATGATTATTGCCGGATTCGGTGGTCAAGGTGTGCTCTCAATGGGCAAGATTTTGGCTTATTCGGGTCTGATGGACGATAAGGAAGTGACTTGGATGCCTTCTTACGGACCAGAGCAACGTGGCGGTACCGCCAACGTGACCGTGATTTTGAGCGACGACCGCATCAGTTCGCCAATCTTGAATATGTACGACACAGCCATTGTGCTCAACCAGCAGAGCCTTGACCGCTTTGAGAGCCAAGTGAAGCCCGGCGGCGTGCTCATCTACGACAGTTACGGTATTCACAATCCACCCACACGCACCGACATCAATGTGTATTGCATCAATGCGATGGAAGCGTCGTTTGAAATGAAAAACGGTAAGGCTTTCAACATGATTGTGCTGGGTGCCTACTTGAAGATTAAGCCAGTGGTGAGCATCGAAAACGTGCTTGCCGGCTTGAAAAAAGCCCTCCCAGAGCGCCACTGGAACCTCATCCCCCTCAACGAAGAGGCCCTAAAAAAAGGCATGAGCCTGGTGAAAGAATAACCAGAGCAGATATTAAGAAAACAATAATCCCCGCAGGCAATAGCCCGTGGGGATTTTGTTTTGTATGGGTGTGAATTATTTTTGATTCATTAATTGTGGGGTGGGGTGGAATGAACCGTCGGGGGCGATGGTGATGGACAGGTAGCCGGTGGGGGAGCCGTAGAGGGGGTAACTGGAGGCTACGGTGGTGAATACGGGTATGCCGTCGATTTCTGTGGTTTCGCCGTAGTGGGTGTGTCCTGCGAATATGCCCTTCACGCCGTGCTGCTTCATGAGGCGAACATATTGCGTGCGGTAAGGCTCGTTCCACTCCGATTTGTGTTTCACTGGGCTGCCTTTCGCCAGCACTGGTGGGTGGTGTGCAAATACGAATGTGCCCTTCAAATGGTCGTATTTCTTCAGTTCGCCATACATCCACTCCAGTTGCTCGGCAGCGTCGATGTAGGCAGGGAGCGTGTCGCACACGAGGGCGTTGGAGTTGATGCCGATAAATCCGTAGCCACCGTATTCAAAGGAGAAACGCTCGTAGCCGAAGTTGTCGAGATACTGCTTGCGTGGAGCATCGGCATATTTGGGCATGTCGTGATTGCCGGGGATGTGAAACACAGGTATATCCTTATCCACCGTGGCAATAACGCTGCGATAAGCCTCCATCTGATTTTTCTTGTAATGGCGGTGAATCATGTCGCCTGTGATAATCACAAAGGCAGGGTGCTCGCGATTGATGATGCTCACCATCGCTTTCAAGTTGTCGATGGTCCATTGCAAATTCTTGTCTTTGCTGTGGAAACCGAGTTGAGGGTCGGTGACTTGGAAGAAGGTGAAGCCTTCTTTACTTTCGCATTTGCCAATGGCAGGCTGCTGTGCCCAAGCCATAGCGGTGATGGCAAAGAGTACAGAAATGAGGATAAAGCGTTTCATATTGAGATAGGTTTTAGTTGACGAAATTCACGCTCACACCGAATTGGAATCGGGCAGGGTTGAGGGGATAATGTGGAGTGGAGAAATAGTTGTCGCCACCGAATAGCCCTTTGTTGGCGTGGGTGTACGACACATAGAAGCGTGCTTGCTTCATGCGGAAATTGGCATACACGTTCACGAATGCGAAATTACCACACTTCACCTCGCTTTGGTTGTGGAAGTTCATCAACGCTGGGTTGTAGGCTGGGGCGTAGTAGCTGGTGTAGTAGTTGCCATCGGCACCCAATTGCACCTTCAGCACTTTAGCCACGGCAAATTTGATGAACAGATTGCTGTAAACGGCAAACTTAGGCAGCGGCAGCACTTGCTCGTTGCTGCTCGTCTGATAGGTGAGTTCGTTGTCCCAAGTGAGAATGCCGAAGCGAAGATGCTGCCTCAATGTGGCACTCAACACATGGATAGGCGAAGAGCACTGTGCTGGCGTGCCGTTTTCGCCGAAATAGAGATAGTTTTTCAGCGTTTCGTAGCCCACATTCACGTTGGTGCCAGAGAAAGGGATGTTGAGTTCGCCACCCACACGGAAGCGTGTTTCTTTCGAGAAGTCGTTGCTCCATGCGTAGTGGTTGCTGATGAAGTGCTTCATCAGGTATGGCGCTTCCGTGTTCTTGAAATAGCCATAGCCACGGATAGTGACTGTGTCGCCAAAGAGGTGCAGACGCGTTTTCACATCGCCACTGGCTTCCACATCGCCAGCCACATCGCCGAGCACGCCGAACTTCACCATCGCATCGTAGGTGAGGATAGAGCCGTGCTGCTTGGTGAGTTGTCCGCCCACATACATCAAATTCTCCGTGGTGCGGTGTGCCACTTCGCAGGGAAGCGCATCAAGCCCTTCGGGGAGTGTGGCTAAGCCCGAAATGGAGTCAGCCACTTGCGTGTAGCGGCGAATTTCGTTCTGTGCATACACGGCAAATCCGAATTTCGCATATTTGTTGAATCCCTCAAGCAGCGAAATGCCGAGCGTGTTGCGCAGGTGCCAATAGCGGTTAAACTCGTTGGTGCCGGCGGCATTGAGGTAGGTGTTGGGAAAGAAGTCCTTACCTTGCGTGCCCGATTCGTTGATGAATTTGTGGGAATTGATTTTGTAGTCGAAGTTCCAGATAAAGCTGGTGACAGGGATATAGGTTTTGCCGATAATGGTGTCGGCCACCGAGTCGCGCTGATATTTGTAGTAGCCCACCTTGTAGCGGTGATTCATCACCAGTTGATGGCCGCTCAGCCCCGATTGCGCAGCGGTGAGGCGAGTGAGAATGTCTTTCGGATTCACGCTCGTTTCGCCACCTTGCACCTCGGCAGGGTCGGTGATGTAGCGGTCGTCAACTATACCGCCGTTTTCCTTGTTGGTGTGGTCGAAATTCATCGCCACAGCCTGCAACTCGTATCTGTCGCCCAAGTATGATGCAAAACCTTTCCACATAAAATTCTTTTGCGCCTGATTCTCGTAACTGCCCTTGCTGTAGATGTAGTCGAGCGATGCACCTGCGGCAAGACGCTTGTTCACATTGCCGCTAAACTCCATGGTGGTGCGGTCTTGTGTGCTGTATTTGTCGCCGCCTGTGGTGTGAGAGAGCAGCGTCATCGGTATTCTGGAATTGTAGAAACGATGGTTTTCCACCGATGGCAACCAAGTGTCGAGCGCATCGGCGTGGAAGAAGGCGCTTGTGGGCTTGCGGTCGAAGAAAATTTGGTCTTGCCCAGCGTTGCCATAGTTGCCCGTGGTGGCAAAAGCCTTGCTGCGAAACGACGGAATGGCGTTGTCGTGATAGTTTTCGTAAAGCGTGTCGATTCCTGCAGGGTATTGCAGCCCAAGAGGGTCGCTCATCGTCCATGCGTAGGAAGGCTCCACCTTCACTTTTTCCTTCTTTTTCGCCTGAGTGCCGAAAGCCATCATGACTATCAGCGCCATGATGCAATATTTTATGAATGAGTTGTGCAACATTGAAATATTTCTACTTTAGCCTACAAAGTTACGCAAAAAAATCTATAATCATAAAACCTGCTTTTGAAAACGGTGCGGAAATCGGCACATTTTGGGTTCAGTGGATAAATACTGGGGGACTGAAACAAAAACATAAAAAACAGCCTTTTGGCCGCCCTCTCACGAGGGCTCACCACATTGCCCCAAGGCTGTTTTTTATGTTTTTGTTTTTTATTCCATTGACGATTCGGCTACAATGCATAATATATACCCAGGAATTTTCCACTGAGGTGAAAATTTGGGGGAAAGGGAAGAGGCTGTGTCGGGGGATTGACACAGCCTCTTATGGATTTTTTTCAATGGAGGTGGAAATGTTTTAGTCGAGGTCGAACACGTAGTTGAGGAAGTCGTGCATGGGTTGGAGGCGACGGAGGTCGTCTGCCACCTTTGCCACCCAGTCTTCGCAGTCGAAATACGCTTCGTCGAGGTCGGCTATCATGATGTATTCCTTCATCTTCAGGTATTCAGCCATGGGATTTGATGCGTCGTATTCCTTCGGCATCTTCTTCAGCGTGTCGCAGTCCCAATGGAAGAAATTGCTGATAGCGGGATTTTTGACGATTTTCAAAAACTCCTCGCCCTCGGCATCAATCAGGCTTCGCAACTCGTTGAGCACAGGTCGCTCTGGCCACCAGATGCCACCGCCAATCATCAGTTTGCCAGGTTGGAAATGCACATAGTTGCACGAAATTTTAGTGTGCCTGCCACCTTTTCCAATCACGGCTGAAAAATAGTTTTTGTAGGGGCTTTTGTCTTTTCGGAAGCGAATGTCGCGGTAGATGCGATACACGCTGCTCTTGATGTCGAGCCCCCTACACCCCTCATCATACTCACTCACGAGCATGATGAGGCGTTCGATATCGGCTTCCCACGCTTGGCGGATCACATCGTATTCTGCTTTGTGCTCTTTAAACCAAATGCGGTCGTTGTTCATTTCCAGGCGGCGCAGAAACGCCGTCATATCGCTTATTTTGCAGTGGGTGCTCATTTGTTGCCTTGCAAAATAATATTGATGACAGCAGTCACATCGCTTACGTCGATGATGCCGTCGCCATTGATGTCGTAGGTGTATTCTGCTTTGTCTTCAGTGCCGAGCAGGCGGTTGACAAGCGCAGTAACATCACTTGCGTTTAATTCGCCATCGCCATTCACATCGCCCACGATGCCACCGCCGAGGAGTTTCACTGATTTTGCTTCGCTCCATTTACATTCGGTGTCGTCGAGGTAAAGTGCCTTCACCTTGTAGTTGTAGTTAGCGCCAGGGGTGAGGTCCTTCACTGTGTAAAGGGTGTCGGTAATGGCGGTGATGGTGCGGGTGTCGGCATCGCCAGTTTCGGCGGCAGCCATCATGTCGGCAGCGTTGCCAGAGTAGATTTGCACCGTTTTCAGCATCACGCGTTTTCTGTTTGCGATGCTTTCAATCTTGATGCGTGAATTGCTTGCTCCGCCATCGAGAACCATCACATATTCCTTGTCGGTTTCGCTATCGAGAATCACATCGCTGGTGCTTTGAGTAGCGCCTACGCTGTCGAGAACCGACACACGCATAGTCACGCTTTCGTCGGTGCTCCAAGGTTTAGCGGTGATTTTCACTGTGGTGGTGCCTTGGTTGTCGGTCACGTTTACCTTAGGACTGATTACATGGCCCTTAGCCTTCGCAGTGCCAAGGCGGAAGTAGCCAGTGTCTTTGAAGGTGCCAGTGCTGCTTGGAGTCCAACCGGTAGGAAGACCTCCGGTGAAGTCGCTCTCGTTCAGCAAAGTGGCAGGTTGCACCTTGTCGGCGTTATACACATAGAGCGTGTAGCTTTTAGCGTTTTTTCCGGCAGTCCAGTGAGCGGTGAAAGAGTTGCTGGTCACATCTGTAGCCTCGGTGAGCACAGGAGATGTTTTTTGCATAGCCTCTTTCATAAACCAGAAGCTCACCTTGCCGTTGGTTTCGGTGATTTCGGTGATAGGCTTGCTCATGTAGGTGCCAGTGTTCACCTTAGCGGCAGGGCTCGACTTGTCGGTGAGTTGGTTGTTGCCTTTGTATGGATAAAGGTCGCCCTTCATGTCGGTTTCGCTTGCCGCACCACCGCTCATCAGTAGTTTGCCGTCGGCAGGAATGATGGTCATGCGTTGCAAGTCGTAGTTGTTCACCGAGTTGCTGTCCCATGCCACTTGGTTGAAGGTGACGTGAGTCACTTGCAAGCCGTGGCTTGGCAAATGTGCGTCCCAACCAGTCAACTGGCGGTTTTCAAGCACATAGTATTCGTTTTTGTCCTTGTCGTTCACCACCTTGTAAGCCACAGCGTCGGCGTTGGTGATTGGGTCGAGCGAGTATTGGGTGTTAGGTTCTGGAGTGCTGATTTTCATCCAGCCCATAAATTCCTTTTCGTAAGCGGTGTAGCCGCAAGGGGTGTCGCCGTCGTCGTTGTAGCAACCGCCGTCGAGCAAGCTCCAATTGCCCATACCGAAGTATGCGCCAGTGTATTCAGTGTCGTAGAAGTCGGGCAAACCGAGGCAGTGTGAAAATTCGTGGCAGAAAGTTCCGATACCGTCGAGCTGGGTGCCGCTGTCTCTTGAACCACGGGTTTCGTTAAACACGGCAAACTTGTCGATACCCACGCCGTCGAGGGTGAGCTTGCCAGGACCGTCGCCATAGATTTTAGCATCGCTCAACTGCCATTGGCAAGGCCAAACAGCATTAGGCACGACACCATAGGCTTGTGCTTCGCCCACACCAGCATATACCACAATCACCACGTCGCATTCACCGTCGCCGTCGTTGTCGTAGTCCTTCCAGTTGATGCCTTCCTTTTCAGCCAGTTGGCAAGCTTCACCCACCATCTTAGCCACGCCCTTGTCGTTGCCGTTGTAATCGTTGCCGCCGTAGGTGGCGCGGTTGCTGGAGAGGGTGTAGATACCGTAGAGGTCGAATTGAGGAGAGAATTTGCCTCTCGACTGGTCAACGAAATATTGCTTCGCACTTTTGGCACTTTTTGAATAGATGGTTTCGAAATCCTCCTTGGTGTTGCTCATCTTCTTGTCGGTGTATTGCACGAGCAGGATAGGAATTTTTGGGCTGCCAGTGCAAGGCACTTGTGGACTTTTTTGAGCAGCGGCTCTTTTTCTTGCCTTACTCGGAGTGGCGCTTATTGATAAAGCCTCGGCTTGTGAGGCAATCCAACTTGCTTCCGATGCGGAGCGGTCGGTGGCGTTGTGGGCGAGTCGGTCAGAAATGCCAGCAGGTGTGCGATAATAGAAATCGCCATTTTCGGCTTGCGCCACGGTGATGCCGTCGGTGGTCACGAAACTGTGGCGAAACTCATCGCCTACCATACTAACTTGGATTTTGGTGCCATCACTTTGGGTAAATGTGAGAGGCTTTCCAGGCTTGGCTGGTACAGCATACATACTACCGAAAGCCAAGATTGAAGCACAAAGTGCTAATAACGTCTTTCTCATATTCTGTTATTATGTGGTTTTAATTTTTTAGTTATGTAACGAAATGCAAAGATAATTGAAAAAAATGATTATGCACCAAACATCAAAAAAATTGTTCATTTTCTATTATTTATATAATATTTAGTTGAAAACAGTTTCAAAATGCACAACTTCCACTTCTTTGGGCAATTTCACGGGCTTCAATCCCGCACTGTTGGCAAAAGGTTTTGCCTTTGTTGTTGCCAATTAAACCCAAATCGGTCATTAGGGCTTGTGGTATTTCGGAGTTTTAGAAGAATGACTTTTGCTTGACTTTTAATGAGTGATAGCGAGCTATTGCGAATTAAAAACAAGCAAAAGGCATCTTATGAAAGCCGAAAGACCGCAAGAAGTAATCTACAAAATCCTTACACGGCCTAATGACCGATTTGGGTTAAACATGCCGAAAAGATAGCCATTTCTCCAATCAGAAATATTTAGAAATTAAATTTGCAGATACGAGTATTAATTTTTATTGCTGTCCGGTAAAACTTAAACGCGCATAATTTGCTCATAAAAGTTTTTACCGGACAGCAATGATTAATTTTATTTCAGGTAATGTTAGTAGCCGAATAAAGCCTCACGAAGAACGGGGTCGTCGAAGATCAAAGGAACCGTTGTGTCTTTTACACCCAAGAGCTCCATCAACAGGCATCCTTTAATTGCGTATCTACCCATGTGGATTCCTTTAGGCAATTTCACGGGCTTCAATCCCACACTGTTGGCAAAGGCGTAGTCACCCACCTTCTTAACTGTTGGCGGCAGCTTCAGCTCATACAGTCCCGAATTAAAGAATGCGCTGTCAGGCACCGTAGCAAACGATGCGCCACTAAGGTCTAACCGCATCAGCCCTTTATGCTTAGACAGACCATTTAGGTACTTTAAATCATCGCCGTTGAGCGGACCTATCACAATCAAGTCGTTGGTCGCTTCTCCGTAACGGCTCGCCTTGAGGGCTTGCGCAATTCCCCCAGCACGCTTATTTCGCACCGATGCCTTTTTAGCTGGCTTAAAAATGGAATAGTAGTTGCATGTGAGTACTGGTTGCGGAATCGTTCCTTTTTCTGGGCGCACTTTGGAGCAGTTCGAAAGCGTATCACTATCAAGGGTCAGCACCGAGCTCGAAATAGGATAGCCATCAGCGTTTGCCACTGCATCAGTGCTGTAGTCTCCGCGTGCGTATGATTCGGGGGGGACGAGGCGGTCAAGCACATACCCATCGGCTGGGAAAACGAACATGTCCACTTTAAATTCACCGTCCAAATCTGAAATACTACCAACCACCTTGCCCTCCTTGGGGTCTTTACTTATTGTGCAGTAAGCAGAATCCTCGGCAACATGCGGTGCGAGATACACCCTTCCTTTTGCCGTTTCTGGATTTTTGATTGTGACTGACATGTTCTTGTAATACGAGCTACCTGCCCACGATTGCACCGAGCACAGAAGTGCCATAAGCACAAAAATCAAGCCAAAAGTCTTTGTTTGTTTCATCACGTGTTGTTTTTTAGAGTTATTATTTCATTGATTTATATATCGAGTATAGTCCTCTTATCAGCATTGTGAGCACAAACAGCCACATGCCGTAGTATTGCAGCTGTGGCACAAACCACACGCCTATCAGCAGCGCAGCGCAAACAGCCGACACTGTTTTCACACACCATAACCAAGCCTTGGGCTTGCGAATGAGAATCAGCGCAATGGGCAACGGTGTGAACACAGCCATCAAATAATTGACATACAATTCTCTCGTAAAAATCGAGGCGAAAAACATATACCACACAATGCATCCAACTGCCGCATTCACGCCCAGTAAGCACCAGTCGAAAATCTGAGAAGCCCGGCACATTCTGCCCTTTACGTTCGCAAAAGTCAGGAAACAGGCAACCACAAACACCATTAAGAACACGAAGTGAGGTGCATAAGCACCATATCCATTCTCTTTAAATATTGCGGCACCCGACTTCTTGTCAATCAGCGGTTTGCCATTGGCTGGATTCTTGGCGTATGGCAAGGTCTTGCCTATCATTTTTGGATAATACAGGCATATCGCCTGTTTGGGCGTGTCGAATTCTCTGCCCAAAAGCGTATTCCATAGCAGTCCAATGAATGGAGCGCATGAAAAGAATTCCTCGATGGATTTTCGCCCCGAATCTTCCAGTGTGCCAGCCACCTCTGGCGACGAAAACACGCTTTCTTGCACCGCCGATTCTATCATGCCCAGAATCATCGAACAGCAATTGTGCTCCGACGGCGAAAATGGAAAATCGCCACCGCCGTCCACTGCATCGTCAAGGCTTGCCCACAATGCCACTTCTTGCTCTGGCGTTAAATTCAGAGGATATTCTTCTGCCTGTCGGGTTTCTTTGCTTACATTATTCAGAAAATCAGATGTGAACAATCTAATGTACTCCCCTCTCAATTTGCGATTCAAGTAAAGCTGCACAAGTGATTCATCGTCGTTGAGCGCGGCATCAAATTCATAAACGTAGTCCACGCTCTGAACTGGGCAAGTCATTCTGATAGCAAGGTGGCCGCCAGCAGAATATATCTCATCACCAGGCGAAACCACAATCAACGATGCCCTGATATAGTCGTCTTTCTGCACCAGTTCCTTCAAATCTGCTTCTGTGGCCCATGCCGAAAAATGCCCCATCACAAGCAAAACGACCAAAGCGAACAGCCTATTGGTCACTTGACTTATGCACATAGGTTTCCACCCTATCGTTTTGTTTAGAAAATAGCGCATCGCTTGCTGTTATCTGTGTTTTAGATTCGCCAAAAGTAACTGTAGTCTTTAGGCTAAATCATACAAATTTTAATAATCTATGTGATCACATCTTACAAAGTTATAATTTTTTTCGCATTATATATCTTTTTGCCCTAACGATTTTTCATCCCAAATCATTAGGGCTTATATAATATGAATGTGTGGTTTGGTTGTGCAGATTCAATAGCCAAAAATGGCTGTTTAGTCTATGAAAATGGGGTGGTGGTAGGTTTTGTTTGTGCTCATTGTGCAGGGCGGTGTAAATTTGTAGTGTGAAATAATAGGGCAATATTGACGTAAAAATCCCTGAGCCATACTAATCATGGTGAAAAACGGAAAAATAGTGGTTAAAACCGTGAAAACTTTTTTAGTTTTGAAAGTTTTCTGCTAATTTTGTAACCATAATTTTCAAGTAGTATATTGTTTTAGGTTTGAGGCACCGATAAGTAGTTGATATTATCGTGGTTAGCTTCAATGAATTAGAGAGAAAGAGATAAGGTTTTATTATGGATTTAAAACAACGCATTTTACAGGAAACTTCTCAGTTGCTATTCACCGTAGGAATTGCATCAATGACTATGGATATGGTGGCTCGCAGTTGCGGTATTTCCAAACGCACGCTTTATGAGCAGTTTCCCGACAAGAAGTCGCTTGTGAAAGAATGTCTGAAAGTCGACTACAAAAACAGCACAGCTGACTTTGAAGCAATTTTTGCGAATGCAAGCAACTGCTTCGAGGCGTTGTTCGGCACATTCAACTATATGCGTAAGCGAATGGTGAAGATGCCAGTCACCTTCCACGACGACCTCAAGCGCATTTACCCCGACCTGTATGTCTCTTTGCACAAGAGGTGCGACCACAAGCGCGTGACGGAACTTGCGCAGGTGCTCTGCTGTGCGCAGGAGGAAGGACTTGTAGAGACCTCCATCAACACGAAAGTGGCGGCGTTTCTGTTTTATGTGTCGATGAAGACACTTCACAACAATAAGCAGATAGCCGAATACGGCATCACCCAAATCGACCTGCTCGACGGCGCGTTTATCAATTTCCTGCGAGGCGTGGCATCGGCAAAGGGATTGGAATTGATTAAAGAGTATCAAACTAAGAATAATAAATAACAAAACATAGAGAAAAGAAGATGAACAAGAAGAAAACCCTTTTCGTGGCAGCCTTGATGATAGGCGCAGCCACATTTTTGGGAAAAGCGCAAGCAGCATTGAACCTCTCGCTCGACGACTGCATTCGCATTGCGCTCAACGAAAATCCAACGGTGAAAATCGACAGCATGGAACTCGTGCGTGTGGATTATTCAAAGCGTGAGGCTTGGGGACAACTTCTGCCAGAAGTGAGTTTTGCAGGTCAGTACAGCCGCACTTTGATGAAGCAGACCATGTATATGGACACAGGTCAAGGCGTGGCAGCCATTAAGATGGGCCGTGACAACACCTACACAGCCGCCCTTTCTGCCAGCATTCCAATTTATGTGCCACAGGTGTGGAAGTCGATTAAATTGAGCGACACTCAGATTCTTCAAAACCTTGAAACAGCGCGTGCATCAAAACTCTCGCTCGTGAATCAAGTGAAGAACGCCTACTATGCTCTGCTCCTCGCCGAAGATTCAAGAAAGGTGCTTCTTGCCAACTATGAAACATCGAAGGTGAACGCCGAAGTGTTTACCAAAAAGCATGAAATCGGTGTGGCTTCAGAATATGATATGCTCCGTGCAAATGTGGCAGTCACCAACCTTGAGCCATCAATCATCGATGCAGAAAACTCTATCAACAAACTGAAATTGCAGTTGAAGCTACTCATGGCTATGGACGCTAACGTGGATTTCAGCACATCGGAATCGCTTGAGGGCTTCAAAACCGCCATGTATGGCCGCGCCATGACCATGGACACCTCATTGGTGAACAACACCAGCGTGAAGCAACTCGACTTGCAGACCGACTTGCTTCGTCAGACCCTCGACGTGCAGAAAGCATCATGGCTTCCAACCATCGCTGCCACCGCCAACTTGGGCTACAGTTCAATGACCAACGGCAACCCATTGGCCAACTTCCAATGGTCGGGCTCTTCATCGGTAGGCTTGTCGGTGTCAATTCCACTGTTCCAGGGTGGTAAGCGCTACTACAAGCAAAAACAAGCTGAAATCGCTGTGCGCGAAATGAAGTGGCAACGCGAAAACCTCACCCGCTCACTCAATGTTCAGGTGCAGAACGAACTCGACAACATCACCAAGAGCCTGAAGCAAGTGGATGCAAACACCAAGGGCGTGCAGCAGGCAGAAAAGGCACACGACATTATGCAAGAGTCGTTCAAGATTGGTTCTGGCACATTCCTCCAGCTCCGCGACACCGAAGACGCACTGATGTCGGCTCGCTTGAGTTACTACCAGTCAATCTACAACTATCTGGTGGCTGAAAGCGACCTCGAATTCGTGCTCGGTAATGCACCAATCTACAAATACACAAGTACAAAATAAAAAAACAGATATAACTTATGAAAAAGTCATTTAATTATTTGATGGTATTTGCCATTGCGGCTTCTATGCTCGCATCTTGCTCTAAGAAAGATGAAAGCAACTCTTCGGCACAGGCTGAGAAAGAAGACCTGCCATTGGTGGAAGTGGAAACTGCCAACAACGAGACTGTGGACCAAACCAGTGAATACACTGCCACCGTTGAGGCTTACAAGACAAACAACATCATGTCGAACAACGGTTGCCGCATCAAGCGTATGCTCGTGGATGTGGGCAGCCATGTGTCGGCAGGACAGCGCGTGGTGATTCTCGACGATGTGAACGTGGCTACACAGCACGCAGCCATCGACCAACAGCGCATTCAACTTGCCAACGCAAAGCGTGACCTCGAACGCGCTAAGCAACTCGTGAAAGTGGGTGGTGGCACACAACAGAATGTGGACCAACTCCAAGCCGCTTACGATTCACAAGTGCGCGCTATCCAAAGCAGCAGCCGCTCATTGAGAACAATGAGCGAAAACACTGTGCTCACCAGCCCTATCAGCGGTGTGGTGACCGAGCGCAACTATCAAGCAGGCGACCTTCCATCAGGACTGCCAATTCTCGTGATCGAACAGCAAAACCCTCTTAAAGTGGTGGTGGCTGTGAACGAAACCGAAATGGCAAGCGTGAAAAACGGTATGCCTGTGACTGTGGCTTTCGACACTTACCCAGGTGAGACCTTCAACGGCCGTGTGAGCCTCATTCACCCTAGCGTGGATGTGAACACTCGCACATTCCAAGTGGAAGTGACTATCGAAAACCGTGCCAACAAAGTGCATAGTGGTATGTTTGCACGCGTTACATTCAACTTTGGTCGCAACACTGGTGTGGTGATTAGCGACTTGGCAGTGCAGAAGCAAATTGGCTCTGGCGTTCGCTACGTTTACACCCTCGAAAGCAACGGCACCGTGAAGTATCGTGAAGTGGAAGTGGGTCGCCGCATCGGCAACCGCTACGAAATCAAATCAGGTATTACCGCAGGTATGCGTGTAGTGACCAAGGGTCAGGCTCGTCTTACCAACGGCACCAAGGTGCAGCTTGCCAAATAAAAGCAGTAACTCTCTTCAATTACAAAAGAATTTAACACGAAACATTTATGAGTTTATATTCAAGTGCAGTTAAGAAACCGGTAACCACAATCCTCGTGTTTGTGGCTGTGGTGATTATCGGTTTGTTCTCACTGCTAAAACTTCCTATCGACCTTTACCCTGACATCGATACGAATACCATCATGGTAATGACTACGTATTCAGGTGCAAGTTCGCAAGATATTGAGCAAAATGTGACCCGCCCTCTTGAAAACACCCTCAACTCGGTGGAGCACTTGAAACATATCACCAGTAACTCAAAGGAGAACATTTCTATCATCACCCTCGAATTTGAGTATGGCTATGATATTGATGTGCTGACCAACAGCGTGCGCGACAAACTCGACATGGTGTCGAGTATGCTGCCAGATGATGCCGAAACGCCTATCATCTTCAAGTTCAGCACCGACATGATTCCTATCGTGCTGCTTTCGGCACAGGCTAATGAAAGTTTGCCTGGATTGTATAAGATTCTTGACGAAAACGTGGCAAACACCCTCGCGCGTGTCGATGGTGTGGGTACCGTGTCAATTTCTGGTGCGCCAAAGCGCGAAATCCACATCTATCTCGACCCAGCCCGTTTGGAAGCCTACGACCTCACAGCTGAATCTGTAATTCAACTCGTGGCAGCCGAGAACAAGAATGTGCCTGGTGGTACGTTTGATATGGGTTCCGACACCTACTCACTGCGTGTGCAAGGTGAGTTTAAGGACCCAACAGAAATGCGCGACCTTGTGGTTGGCTCGAAAGATGGCGCTGTGGTGCGATTGAGCGATGTGGCTCGTATCGACGACTCTGTGGAAGAACGTGCCCAAGAAACCTACAACAATGGCCAGCGCGGTGCAATGATTATTGTGCAGAAGCAAAGTGGCGCCAACTCTGTGGAAATCTCCAACAAGATTAAGAAAATCTTGCCCGATATTCAGAAGAAACTTCCTTCTGATGTGAAGCTCGACTACATTGTGGACACCAGCGACAACATTCGCAACACCATCAACTCACTTGTTGAGACTGTGGAATACGCGTTGCTCTTCGTGGTGATTGTGGTGTTCTTCTTCCTCGGACGCTGGCGCGCTACCGTGATTATTGCGCTCACCATTCCTATTTCACTGATTGCATCATTCATCTACTTGCTTGCCACCGGCAATACGCTCAACATCGTGTCGCTCTCCGCATTGTCAATTTCTATCGGTATGGTGGTGGACGATGCCATTGTGGTGCTTGAAAACGTGACCACGCACATTGAGCGTGGCTCCGACCCGAAACAGGCTGCTGTGCACGGCACCAATGAAGTGGCAATTTCAGTAGTAGCTTCTACACTCACCTTGATTGCGGTGTTCTTCCCATTGACACTCGTAACTGGTATGACCGGTGTGCTCTTCCGTCAGTTGGGTTGGATGGTGACCATTATGATGGTGATTTCTACCGCTGCAGCACTTTCGCTCACCCCAATGCTTTGTAGCCAGTTGCTCCGTCTGCAACCAGTGAAGGGTAAACTCTTCACCAAGTTCTACGGTCCAATCGAGCGCTTCCTCGACAAGCTCGACGATGGTTTCCAGAAGTTGCTCGGCATAGTGGTGAAGCACCGCTGGATTACCACCGCTGGCGCATTGCTCATATTCTTCGGCTCAATGCAGCTCACCAAGTTCATCGGCTCGGAATTCTTCCCAACCAGCGATAACAGCCGTTTGGGTATCACACTCGAATTGCCTGTAGGCTCCCGTGTGGAAATCGCCAAAGATTTGACCGAGCGCATCTACAAGGACTGGACCAAGAAATATCCTGAAATCGATAAGTTCAACTACACTGTAGGTCAGGCAAGTACCGACAACACTTGGGCTTCTATGCAGAGCAATGGTTCACACATTATTTCAATGAACATCACATTGAAGCCTATCAAGGAGCGTACTAAGAGCCTTACCGAAGTGGCAGCACTCATGCGTGAGGACCTGAAGAAGTATCCAGAACTTGATAAGTATCAGGTGAATGTGGGTGGTAGCCGTGGTGGCAGCATGAGTGGTCAGTCAACCATCAACTATGAAATCTATGGTTATGACTTGGAAAAGACCGATAGCGTGGCTCAGCGATTGAAACGAATTCTTTCAAGCGTGAAGGGTACTGCCGATATTCGTATCAGCCGTGACAACTATCAGCCAGAATATCAAGTTGACTTCGACCGTCAAAAGCTCGCAATCTATGGCTTGAACCTCACCACAGCGGCAAATGCCTTGCGTAACCGCATCAATGGTTCTACTGCATCATACTTCCGTGAAGATGGTGATGAATACGACATCAAGGTGATGTACGACCCCGAACACCGCCAGTCGATTGAAGACATCGAAAACATTCTGCTCTTCAATGCCCAAGGCAAGGGCGTGCGCCTGAAAGAAGTGGGCACAGTGGTCGAACGCTTCAACCCACCAACCATCGAGCGTAAGGACCGTGAGCGTATTATCACTGTTTCTACCGTGGTGCAAGACCGCCCAATGAGTGACATTATTGCCGACGCCCAACCACTGATTGACAAGATGGAAGTGCCATCGGGCGTAAGCATCAACTTGAGTGGTTCGTATGAAGACCAGCAGGATTCATTCCGCGACTTGGCTATGCTCGCAGTGCTCATCATCATCCTTGTGTACATTGTGATGGCATCGCAGTTCGAGTCGTTCACTTATCCAGGTATCATCATGACCTCAATTATGTTTGCATTCTCAGGTGTGGTACTGATTCTGTGGATTACAGGCACCAACCTCAATGTGATGTCAATGATTGGTGGTATTATGCTGATTGGTATTGTGGTGAAGAACGGTATCGTGCTCATCGACTACATTACCCTGAACCGTGAGCGTGGTATGAGTATCACCAAATCAGTGCTCCACGCCGGTAAGAGCCGTATGCGTCCTGTGCTGATGACCTCACTCACCACCATCCTCGGTATGGTGCCAATGGCAGTGGGTACGGGTGAAGGTGCAGAAATGTGGCGACCAATGGGTGTTGCCGTGATTGGTGGTTTGACCTTCTCAACCATTCTTACTCTGCTCTTCGTGCCTACACTCTACACAATCTTCGCCTTCAACGGCGTGCGCCGTCAGCGTCGCAAGCTCCAAAAGGCGTTGGAAATGTCGAACTCTAAAAATCAAGAAAAATAATGAAAGCAATATTTATAGCATTCGACCAAGCCTACTATGAGCGCATCGTAGAAAACCTCAACAAAATGGGGTGTCGAGGCTTCACAGCTTGGGAACAGGTGTTCGGCCGTGGTAGCAAGACTGGCGAGCCACACTACGGCTCACACGCATGGCCATCAATGTGCTCCGCAATGATGGTGATGGTGGAATACGACCGTGTTGACCGCGTGCTCGACTATCTGCGCGAGCAAGACCGCCTCACTCCAAAACTCGGTCTTCGCGCTTTCGTGTGGGAAATCACCCAATTCATCTAAAAAAAGCGAATAAATCCCAATAACCCCCATATCCAGAGAGGAGAGCCCCCAGGCTCTCCTCTCCTTGTTTCATATACCGTTCTAAAAATCATGGAAATGATATACAAGTTATCTCTGTGAAAATTTAGTGATGATTGAAAAAAATCCCGTAGGGATTTGATGTGTGTAGGCAGGTATGCAGCGAAGGTTATGCGTAATGAGCAAAGCGAAATGTAGTATAACCGAAGCGAAATGCCTGCAAATGTCGCACAGCAAATATGCATTCCAGCGGAATGCGACAACATTATTTGTATAATATGTGTTGTTTAAATCTGTTGGTGGTATCGCATTCCTCTGGAATGCATAATATTGGCATCTCTGTTGCAGGCATTTCGGAAAGATTCCATTTCGCTTCGCTCCATTACATCTTTTCTGCATACCTGCCTACACACATCAAATTCCTAACGGAATTTTTTACATTCATCACTATATATGATTACAGGGACAACTTGTAAATTAATTCCTAAATAAAATGCTTTTAATGGTCTTTCAATCTGCGGTTTATAAGGACTTAAATATATAATCCTTGTTGTATTCCACACCATATCCCTCAAGTATGGTTATGTATTCTTCAAGAAAGGCTTTTTGTTTGTGATGTGATTTCTGATTGAAGATGTAGTTTTTGATTTGTAGCACATGGGAGCGACTTGCCGTAAAAGCTCCGTAACCCTCTTGCCAACCAAATTTTCCCTTGCAGAAGTGTTTCTCGTTAATCCAATTTGTGCTTTGAATTTTTATAGATTGCACAAATGAACTTATGGAGATTTTTGGAGGAATTTGCACAAGAAGATGTACATGGTCTGCCATACCGCCAATGGCAATTAACTCACACTTTTGGTTGCGTACAGCCCCTGTGATATATTTGTACAGTTCTTCTCGCCACGACTCCATAATTGTGGCTTCACGACTTGAAACCGCAAAAACGACATGGTAGTATAGTTGATAGTAAGTATTAGCCATATTGCAAATATAGTAATTTTTCATAAAAATGATATGAAAATCATGCTGGGTTTTATTTTGCATGGTTATAATTTCCCAAAAATGCAAATTTAAAGCCATTTCTGGTATGTTATTAGGCTTGAATAATATATGCCTAATGATAAGAAAAAATCCCGTAGGGATTTGATGTGTGTAGGCAGGTATGCAGCGAAGGTTATGCGAAATGAGCGAAGCGAAATGTAGCATAACCGAAGCGAAATGCCTGCAAATATCGAATAACAAATACGCATCCCAGCGGGATGCGATTTCGTATTCAATGGGCAATTTGATGTTGTCGCATTCCGCTGGAATGCACAATATTGGCATCTCTGTTGCAGGCATTTCGAAATGATTCCGTTTCGCTTCGCTCAACTCCATCATTTCTGCATACCTGCCTACACACATCAAATTCCTAACGGAATTTCTTCGCACTTCCTTATTTATAGCCGTTCTAAATATGATTATCCCAAAATGGGATTTTTCAAAAAAAATAGGGTGGAAATGGATTTAAATGGATTAAATTGGTGTTTCTTTTCCCCTCACCAATCAAATCTGTGGGATTTTTCATTCACGATGTGCCTCCGTGAGATTAGTGGGATCTGTGTGAGGCGTGGGGGAAGGTGTGGGGAAGATGTGGGTGGATTTGGTAATGTGGGGAATTGTGATTAATTTTGTGATTGTGATAAAAAACACATAACGAAAAACATATATGGATTTTGACTCTCTCTTAAATAAAGGCATAAATTACGTGAAGAGCCGCTTTCAGGCTGATTCCAATCATACTGCATCTGATGGCGAATCTGGTGCTGACAGTGCGTCGTACCCCAATGCTGTGGAGGTGCTGAAGCAATTTTTTGCCCAATACAACTGCAAATTTCAGATTGACGCCGACGACGAAGACAAGCCGAGAGGATTTGACCGATACTACTTCGACTTTCAAGGTGGGCATTTCGTGGCCTACGCCAATCGTAATGGTGGCGTGGAAGTGCTATATCCCCGAATCATCGACATTCCGGCATGCTATATCGACATTGTGCGAAGCGTGTGCAACACTTGCAACTTTACTGAATACCGCTTCAAATATTCGTATGAGAACATGGAGAAGGACGGTGAAGTGACGGTGCATATTTCCTTCTATGCCGACGTGATGACGGTGCAATTGCTTGCCGAATCGCTTGCGGCTTGCTTTCAGGCGCAACGCTCCTACAACGACAGACTGAAAAACGCTTTGGAAGATGCCCGCGACGAGGGTACGCTCGATGTAGAGCGCACTTTTTCCGACCGCAAGCGTGAACTGTTTCTGATTCGCAATCAGGAGTTGAGGCACGGTCAGTTGCCACCTGCCAATTTGGAATTTGAACATGATAAGAGTTTCAACCTTGGTTATCTGCTGGGAAGTATGCTTGGCAGAAGCGACATAGAACTTTCACGCCTGCAAGTGGTGAACGATGGCGGCTTGACCAAGTATGATGCCGCCGACTGTAATTTGGAGGACGTGAACCTTGCTGCGTTTATCGTGAATGAGAACGCCGACAGCCCATCGTTTTGCTCATCGGTGGCTACTGCCGTTGCCACTTATCACACGCCCATGAGCGAGAACGCCAATGCCAACTATGCACTCACTATCACTATGCGTGAGGCAGGCGTGACCGACCACAGCGCATTTTTCCGTGTGGTGGTGGCTCTCGACCATGGCGATGCTAATATGCGCAACTCCATTGCCGCCACCGCTGGCGACAAGACCCCTTTGGCCATCACATTCTTGATGGGCTACGACTACTCCTCGGCAGAGCAGATGCGCGCCGAAGCCGAATATATGTGGAAAGATGCGCTTATCAAGGAGAAGGAGGAAAAAACTGACGAACTCACCGAGGAGCAGCAGTTGCTCTTGAATGTGACCGACACCGATATTGCCTACAATATGTATTGGGGACGGCGATACATGCTCTCCAACCGCTATTTCGAGGCTATTGCGCATTTCGAGAATGTGTATCGCAGCACACGCCACCGCTTTTTCTCGGTGAGCAAGGAAGCCACCAAGCAATTGCTGCAAGCAGTTTACTGTTTGGGTTTCTGCTACTGCGAATTGTGCCTGTTTGAGAAGGCGTTTTATTACCTCAATATGGTGAAAAGCACGGGCGATATTCACCATGCCATGGAGTATGTGAATGTGCTTGCCAATAGTGGCGACCTGCGAGTGTTCAAGGAGATTGAAACGATTGTCGATGATGTGCGCCAGCAGTTCCCCGACGATGAAGACCTGCCAGAGCATGTTCAGAAATTGCTGTCGTTTTTGAAGCGCCGCCACGGCTATTCGCTGATTGAGTTCGGCAAACTTGACGAGGCGGAAAAAGTGTTTAAATCCCTTCTCGACGACCCCACCAGCCAAGATTACGCCGTGAGCGAGTTGGCATATATCCAAAAATTAAAAGCCAACGAATCCCCCGAATCATAATGTGTGGTGAGATGCTGGTTGCCATTGAAACATGCCAAAGGCATGTCCCTACGTTATGATGTGATTTTATTTTTTAAAATAGGTGTAAATGGATTAAAATGGATTAAATCGGTGTTCTGCTTCTCGGACCCATAACGGACCCATAACAGACCCAAGCAGACCCAATCGGGACCACCAGCCCCCAAACTCATTGACCTGTTGACTCGTAGACTTGTTGACTTTTTTCTAACCTCTAATTTCTCTCTGATGGTTAGAAATAGCGGTGGAGCAGGGTGGAATAGGCGAGCGAATCGGCTTTGATGGCTTTGATTTGCTCGTTGATTTTTTTACATAAATCCGTGTTGCCCTTTTTCAGCACCCACGACTGGAGTTGCGAGAAACTGATGTCGCGGCTCACGTCCACCTTGTTGGCATATTTCTTCGCAAGTTGATGGGCAATGTGGCTGTTGATTACGGCGTAATTGATTTCGCCAGTCACCACCTTCAGGAAAAGTTGCTCAGGACCGTAACTGTTTTCCGTTTGTATATGGATAGTGTCGCCAATCTCTCGGCTCAGCGCCTCAACACGCTCACGCATAGGCGAATCTTTTACAATCCACACCGTTTTGCCAGCCAAATCGAGTTGCGACTTCACCGCTGTGCCGCCCTTCGCGTCCTTGCGCTGCACAAGCACCTGCTTATCCAAAAACACATCGTCGGTAAATAGATACTTCTCCTGCGCTTCCGTGGTGGAGGGGAACTGCCCAGCCAGCAAGTCATAGGTGCCGCGGTCAAGTTCCTCCAGTGCCTTGCTCAGCGTCACCACCGAATGGAATTTCATAGGTTGCCCCATGCGCTTCGACACCATGCGCAGCAAATCGTAGTTCAAGCCACCAAGCGTGTCGGCGTAGGTGTAGTAGCTGATGGGGGAGTATTCGATAGCCACATCAAGCGTGTCGCCCCCACTCTTGCTTACATTGTCGGCACCCGGTTGCAGCGGAATCTCGCCGCCCCCGCAGTTGCGCAGCAGCGCCATCACCACCAATGCACCCACCAGCAGAGCCACATAAAGCCCCAGCCGTCCACTCTTCATTTTTTCATTTTGCCTCATCATACCTGCAAATTTACAAATTTTTTCCACAAAATCCCTCCATCCACATAATTACTTTCATACTTCCATATCCTACTGTAGACTATCAATGAAAAAAGCAGGTAGCCAATCGAAAATTGACTACCTGCCAAATTTATTTAGCAACTACCTTAACTGTTACAAGCCTTGGGCTGCAGAAGCCATCTTATTTGTAATCTTCATATATTTTGCCCATTGTGATGCAGACATACTACCTTTAGCACCTGACATCTTGTTGCTAACTTCTTGCGCCTTTTCCAAGAAAGAAGCGTATTCTGTCATAGCACTTGCATCACCATTAGAAGCTTTCTTCATTAATTTAATATATTGATCTACATATTGTTCGTATGAGCTGAGAAGGGCATCCCAATCTTCTGAGCCAGAAGATGCTGTTGATGAATCATCATCAGATGCTGTTGATGTTTCTCCGCTGTCAGACGAACTGTTCGATTCTTCACTGGTTGAATCTTCCTTTGGATTGACTTCAAAAGTACTTGTTACTTTGAATTGTGAGGCACCTTCTTCTGTATTATATGCGAAAGTTATAGTTGCAATATCGCCCACGCCAAGTGCAACAACTGCTTTCAGTTCATCGTCATTAAAGATGATGTCTGTGGCTCCTTTGCTAGTCACATTGCCATCACCATCTTGGAATTCAATATAGAAAAGAGGCTCGCAATATCCTCCATCGCTGCCAACTTCCATACCCTCTTCCCAAGGTGCAGGCAAGCCTTCTTTGATTCTTTTGATTTCAATGGAAACCTTTCCGTCAATAGCTTTGTAGTCTCTGCTTACTACTTCAAAGTACTCACCAAGTGGACCTTGAATTTTTTCTGATACAGGAGTCACTGTATCACCCCCTTTACAAGCTACCAATAATATTGCAATGGCAGCAAACAAATAAAATTTAATAGTTTTCATAAAAAGTTTGTTTAAAAAGTTAATTAATGAGTTTGTTTAGTGAGTTAATAATTATCCAGCTATCATGATATATATCCACCACAGTGCATCACCGAGAGCCACTATACCGCACCATCTGGTGAGAGATCCTTTCTTGCGAAGATACGGAATAATAAAGGTGATGAGGAAAACCAAAAAGCACAGTCCGATGGCGAGGAAACATAATAGCTTACCACGTTTGTCGCCTAAAAAGTCAGCAAAATCACCAGCAACCATTGCATAGAATGCTATTATAGATGCCGCGAGTGTGATGATAAACCAAATTGTAGAAACGACAAATCTCAAAACTCCACCACCAAAAGTGGTTTTTTCTTCTTTTTCCTCACCTTGGAGGCGGTCTTCGGCTGCATTAAGTGCTGAGCCTACTAAATCATCTGTAAGTCCCATAAATAATTTTTTTAATCCATTTAATTACACCTACTGCCTTTAAAGCGCTTCGGTATTTCTTATTCATCTTTCTCTTGTTTACTATTTACCAATATAGACACAGTCTACGAATATTTACTTATTAAAATAATTTTCATAATAATCCAATTGCTTTTGGAAATCAGAATCGCCACGCAAACTCCGCCCTTTCATAAGTACTTGGTCGAATTTTGCTTTCCATATTTTTGAATTGTTCTTTCGTTCGGTAATCTCTTTTCCCGACTTTCCGAAAGCTTTAAACGAGGAAATTACTAATCCGATACCTCCCAACACAAGGAAAATTACACTAAATTGGGTAAGTTCCAAACTACGAGCTCCTAAGATTAATAACAGCGTCATTAGTGCCGCAAATACGATACCAAAGCGTATTAAATAAGTTTTAATCTTTTGATATACAGCATGGTATTCGCTACCATCTTGTTGTGCCTTCGATGCCGCTAAAGAAAGGAACTCAATAATATCTTCCTTTGTATTAGGTACAGGGAATGTTGATATAAGTGTACGAATGCTCTGAATTCTCTGAATTTCTGGCATTTCAGATTCGTTAAGTTTCAAAATTTTATCCGAAAGGACTTGTACTGAAGATGCAGTTGAGTTATTTGTCACTTCATAGCCACATTCGCATTTTAGTGTCATTGACGGTATTTGACGCCCACAGTTAGGACAAATTCTACCAAACTGAGCCTTCTTTGCTTCTGCTTGTTCTTTAGCTCGCATTTGGCTTTCTTTTTTAGCTTCCTTTTGTCTTTTTTGAAGGATTGAATTGATGTAAATTTCAAGTTCGGCTATATCTACTCCTTCTGCAATTGCACGTTTAACAAGTGCCGCTTTTTCGTAATCTTCAAGAACGCCATCTTCAAGAGTTGCTTGTATTAATTGCTCTAGTTCGGGAGAGAATACAGACTTTGTAGCAACTGGTGGAGCTGGCGGAATATTCGACATCGTTTGCGGTGGTTGATTGTAAACGCCACCATTCATAATATCTTTCTCGATATCATCCTTGTTCACTGCAGAAAGTTCTATTTTAAGGTTGTCAGCACCTAAGTATTTCTGTAGTAGTTGAGGATTCTCCTGACCTAATTTGATAAGGCTCTTTGCGGTATCTATTAATTCAGGGTCTGTGAATGACAAATCCACGTTGCCAATGTGTAATACTGTGCCTAAGAAGTTTTGTTTAACAGACAATTCCCCTATTTGGCCATAAGGGCTGGAAAACACTTCAACATAAGAAACATTTAACCCTTTTTTCTGTTTAATTACCAGCTGATTTAAGTAGAAAAAAAGTTGGTAGCTTTTTTTAATTCCTATTATTTCTTGAAAAACCATATGAAAACGTTTTAAAAGTTATATTTTTTTCAGAGTTATTATCTTGTATATGATTAAAACCATCACCAACAAAAGCAACCCATTCAAGATGATGTAGTATGGTATAACCACGCCTAATGATGCAAAACAAATATTTATTGCTAAAAAAAAGAAGAAAAACAAGGAGCATACAGCATTCAAATTTGTTTTGATTTTTGAGTCATAGGATTTTATGGCAAGCATTGGGACTAATGCAGAAAAGAAGCATAATCCACTTGTAATACCACATAACACATCGTATTCATCCCCATGAGCGATTGAGTATGTTAAATAACCTAGCAGAACTGCGGCTATTAAACATATTGCAGCAACAAAAAAATTTATTTTCATAATTGTAAACGTATTTATGGCAGTGGTGGAGGTGTCAATGCTATAATCCTCAGAATTTCGGGGATTTCACTAATTGCTTTCCAAGCAGGCATTCCAGGAATCCAAGCGTAGGTGTCTTTGTTGATTTGCTTATTGGCAACAAGCTTTGCCAATTCGGCTTCATTCAAGGGACCCACCTGCTTTCCATCGATTCCCACATAGCACACCAAAGAGGATGAGGCTGTTTGGAGTGCTGGTTTTTGTGGCATCGACTGGATAGAGCCGGGCACATACATGCTCTGCATGGCTTGATTCATCATCTGAACCATCTGCTGAGCCATCGCCATTCCAAGACCGAATTCTACTAAACGGTCGACGGAGTAAAAACTATTTTCGTCCATAAAGCACACTGTGTTTAAATTATATTTGAGGGGGTGTAGGCATTCCTTGTGGTGGTGGCGGACATGCAGGAGCGAATAAACTTGCGAGCTCTGCAACATTTCCTGCCAGTTCCCATTGCGCCATGCCTTGCTTCCACACATAAGTATTTCTTGTTAATTGTCCTGATTGAGCCATCTGTTGCAGTTGCTGCATTCCAAATGGACCTGTTTGCTGTCCGTTGACTGCAAGCATGTATTGAACATTAGGCATAGGTGGTGGAGTGTTCATCGCGTTCTGCATTTGTTGCCCCATATTGTTCATCATACCAGCCATCTGACCACCCATGGCACCGCCCATCATCATGCCGGTCATCATGCCAGCAGGGTTCATACCGCCGTCGCCGCCGAGACCGCCCATTGTGCCCATTTGACCAAGGCTTCCCGCAGCTGTTTGAAGCACGCTGGTTTGTTGGTCAAGAGAATGTGCGCCCATAAAGTTGGATTCGGTTTGAAGCCTTTGTGCGCGTTGAGCTTCCTCACGCTGAATACGCATTGTTTCTGCCATATTTTCTAAGCCGAGGCGTTGTGTGTCTTGCATATTCTTTATGCCTAAAGATGTTTGAGCTCTCATTGTTTGCGCTGTTAATCCGCCAGTAAGTTCTTTGAGTTCGATATAGCCTTCAGATTCTTTATCTATCATGATGTTGCTTATATCAATATGCTTCAAAGTGACGCCAAACTCATCTAATCTGTCTTTTAGGCGATTTTCCAGCACTTCGCTAATTTCATCAATTTTTCGTTCCATTTGCACCAAAGGCATACTCAAATCAGAGGGCACATTTGCTACAATGCCCTTGATTTTTCTGGTCATCGCATCCTTTATTTGGTTTCTGAACGAGTCGAGATCGAAATTTACAAGGCGATTTAATTTGATGAAATTTTTGTAGTCTTCAAGTTTAAAAGTAAGAGCGCCGTGTACCGATACAGGAACGGGGAAATCGGGCAAACGAGGGTCTGTGACATCAAAATACGGAATGGCAAATTGAATTTGATTGTTGCCTTGCAAGTTTATGAAGTAGATTTCGGCTTGGAATGGTGATTCGCCACCGAAAGCCATACCCACAATGCTTGAAAGAACAGGGAAGTTTGCGGTCTTGATGGTGTCGTCGTATGGACCAACGATAAAGTCTTGAATAGCACCATTTTTTTGCCTATACACAAATACTGCCACTTCACCGTCTTTAACACGAAGGCTACTTCCGTATCGAATGGAATTCTCTCTGGTGGTAGAGTTAGCATCTTGACCTAATGGACGCCATTTCCATACCAAATACTCTTCCTCGTCGCAGCGGATCACATTCATCAGTCCGCCACCTTTACCTTTTCCGAATAGTCCCATAGATGATCCAAATAGTGCCTATTGAAACCCAAGAAGGCATTTTTATCTTTTTGTTCAGTTTTTAAGAAGGCTACATAATGGAAAAGCGTGGGTTTCCGTCACTGCCCATCTGCTGCGGGATTTTGAATATTCTCGTTTCTAACAGCTTCTGACGAAGCAACGATGACGCTTTTAGATGTTTATGTAGTTTTTTTTATTTTAATTAGTTTTTATGCCACGCGCCATTCACATTCTGTTATGTGTAAGGCGCATATTCAGTTGTTCATGAAGCTTTTAGCGTTGGGCATTGATATGCCACGTCATTTCTTCGGTTTCAAAATTACGATATGCGTATATTTTTCACAAATGCCATAATGTGGCAAACAATGCCAAAGTATGCCAAATGGCTTTATATGGCACTTTTTGGCTTTATTGGAGCTGTTTTGGTTCTATAACATGGTGATAATACCGTTTTTCAACTTTTTTCTATCCGTGCGGCGTGAAATTATTCTTGTTTCGCGTGTTTTTCGCCCTTTTTATGATGATTTGTAAATAAGAACCGACATATTTCGTGCCGATACTGATGCTATTTTTATTAATGTGTGATGGTGATATGAGGGCTTTAGTTCGACAGAATTGGCTTGAACTGATACGGAATGGCACGGTTTGGAATGGTTTGGAGTGAAATGGTATGGGTTGGCATATTGTTTCCTCAAATTTTTATACCTAATTTTGTATTAATGCTTGTTAAGCCCTAATGACCGATTTGGGTTAAATGATGCGTTTCTAAGTCATTCAAGCAAAAGCTAACAGAAGTAAACGAAAACAAAACATGTCAGAACAGGAATATATAGAGCGAATGAAGGAAGAAATAAGGGGTAAACTCAAGCACTCTTTAGATTCTCCTACTGACTTCGACTATTTGGCACTTCAAGTGAAAATTGTGACGGGTGAAGATATTTCATCCACCACGCTCAAGCGCTTTTATGGCTATATCAATAGCCAAAGCACCACGCGTCGTTCCTCTTTGAGCATTTTAGCAAGATACCTGGGGTATTTGGGTTGGAGCGACTATGTGAAAAAATCGGTCGTCAACTCAGGCTTTCTATCCACCAAGGTGATTATGGCAAGCACAGTGGGCGATGGCGACTTGATAGAAGTGGAGTGGGGCGACGACAGGTCGGTGACTTTTGTGGCCTTAGGAAACAATATGTTTGCGGTGATGAAAAGCGAAAACTCCATGCTGCTTGCTGGTGATAAACTGGAGGTGATGATGTTTGTGCTGAATCAGCCGCTTCAAATCAAGAATGTGATTCGTGATGGTTCGAATATGGGCTCCTACACAGCCGGGCTGAATGGCGGCTTGACAAGCCTAAAGTATAATCAATCCACATGATTCATTTGCTGCCCTAATTGTGCGAGCATTTCTTGGAATAATTGGCTAAGTGTGCTATATTTGCTGATAAAATGATAGCAACGATATGCAAACATCTGC